>Ga0207698_10000154_pt1 | contig 44301 bp, 40 predicted proteins | sample KBSCornC22_FD_184298 | JGI IMG/M metagenome (GOLD analysis project Ga0207698, IMG submission 184298) | Corn rhizosphere microbial communities from Kellogg Biological Station, Michigan, USA - KBS Corn C2-2 (SPAdes) (version 2) | ecosystem: Host-associated > Plants > Roots > Rhizosphere > Soil ... | reverse complement strand
CTGCGAGCGCGGAGGGCGACAGCAACAGTCCGTCGTTCTACGTAACCCCGAACACCAGCGAGGTGTGTGCCAAGTGGACGCCGAGTGGCGACACCACCACCGTGACGGCTGCATCGTTCTCGATCCCTGCGGGCGCGACGCTCACGAAGGTGATCATCAAGGCGGGTAACACCGGTGCCGGCGGCCAAGGCCCCGAGAACCACGGCTACTACACGGACGCGACCTATCAGTACCCGGCGGCCTACGCCGATCTGGACTGGGTCCACGTGAGCGATTTGTCGTCGACGACTTTCAGTCACCCGTCCGGCAAGAACTTGAGCCATGCCATCTACTGTTACGTCCCGGCGCCGGCGCCGACGGATGTTGCGGGTGCGGCCTCGGCGACGAACCCGGTGTGCACCGATGGCAATATCGTGTCGGGGTTCATCACGGTCACGATCACCACGGGTGTCAACTACGTGATCACGAACTCCTCGAACACCGTTATTCCCTTCGACGGGACGACCGGCAAGACGGGCAACCTGCCCGGCGGCTCGTACACGGTGGCGGTTTCCGCGTCGAGCAGCTCATACCATCTGACCTCGGCGTCGTCGATCCCGCTGACCATCGCGGCTGATCCCGAAGACTGTGGCGCGGTCCTTCCGACGGATGTGGCGGGCGCGGCCTCGGCCACGAACCCGGTGTGCACGGATGGCAAGATTGTCTCCGGTTTCATCACAGTGACGATCACCACGGGTGTCACCTACGTGATCACGGACGACGCGGATGGCACCCACACCCCGATCGCCTTCGATGGAACGACCGGCAAGACGGGTGACCTTCCTGCTGGCTCCTACACGGTTGCGGTTTCTGCGTCGAGCAGCGCGTACAACCTGACGTCGGCCTCGTCGATCCCGTTGACCATCGCGGCTAACCCCACCGACTGCGGCAGCGTGGGCGACTCAGTGGCGCCGGCTGCTCAGGCGACCGATCAGACCTGCAACAAGGACGACCTCGAGAATCAGTTCAAGGTGAGCGGTTTCATCACTGTCTTCACTCTGGACAAGATCTCCTACAAGATCACCGCTGACAGCGACGGCACGCACACCGCGATCGCCTACGACTCGGTGACCGGTAAGACAGGCCCGCTCGTGCCCGGCGACTACACCGTGCATCCGACGGCGAAGCCGACCTTCACGCTCAGTAGCACCGCCGACATCCACCTGACGATCGCGCCGTACGACGGTGTCTGCGAGCAGGAGGTCACCCACGCGAACGTCGACCCGTCGGCAACGCAGAAGCAGCTCGGCTGTGACACGAACGGCAGCTACACGCTGACCAGCGACCAGCTGCAGCCGGATGCCGTGCTGTGGACCGTGAACGGCTCGCCGGTGAACGCCGGCACCTATCAGGTCACCAAGGCGGGCAGCGTTCACATCACCGCGGCACCGAATACGGCGCTCGGATTCAGCTTCGCAGGCACGGCGGAACAGCAGTTGCTGACGTGGGACTTCACGTTCGCAGCCCCCGCAACCTGCGACCTGAAGACGCTGGCCCTGACCGGTACCGATGACGGGATGCCCATGCTGGCAACGTCCGGGCTGCTTCTGCTGCTCGGAGCCGGTCTGATCCGCTCCGGCGTGCGGCTTCGCCGCACCAACGCCGCGAGCTGAACGACTGACGAGCTCCCGCCTCACGTCATGCTGAGATGACGTGGGGCGGGGCTCGTCTCCCTCTCTGGGACGCGCCCAACCCCTCCGCTACCATGGAGCCGACCCTGGCGCTCTTCGAGAAGGCTGCCCGTGACTGAAGTCGCGTACACCCGAGAACGGCGAGATCGCGTTCGCGAACCTCGACCGCCCCGGCATCGCGCGCACGAGCCCTTCGATAACTTCTCAAGCAGCTTCACGGCACTCGGAGACCTCGCATACGAGGGGGCCCAAGTGTCGGCCTCGGTCACCGACCTCGACTCTGGGCGCTCGCTCCTCGGCATCGATGACCGGATCGTTCTTCCAACCGCGAGCATCGGAAAGATCCTGCTGCTCGTCGAGGTGTCCGCCCGGCTGACCGAGCGCGACGTCTCGGGCTACGGCATCCTCGACAAGACTCCGCGGGATGCCGTCGGCGACTCCGGCATCTGGCGGCACCTGCAGGCACCGTCTCTTCCGGTCGCCGACCTCGCCACCCTGGTCGGCGCGACGAGCGACAACCTGGCGACCAACGTGCTGCTGCGCCAGGTCGGGCTGGATTCGGTGCGTGCCCGAACCGAGTCGCTCGGTCTGATGCGCACCGCCCTGCTCGACCTGGTGCGCGACAGCCGCGGTCCGGACGACGCCCCGCAACTGTCCGTCGGCTCCACCGCCGAGCTCAGTTGGTTGTTCGGCGCGCTCGCCCGCGGCGAGGTCGTCGACACCCTCACCAGCAGTCGCGTGCTCGGCTGGCTGTCGCTCAACTCCGATCTCTCGATGGTGGCGAGTGCTTTTGGACTCGACCCGCTGTCTCATCGCGGGGCCGACCACGGCGTCCTGCTGGTCAACAAGACCGGCGCCGACTCGGGTGTGCGCTCCGAGGCCGGCGTCATGCGCGGACCGCGTGCCGCGATCTCGTATGCCGTCTCGGTTCAGTTCAACGACAGCGGCATCGCCGCCCGTCTGCGCGTGCTCGACGCGATGCGCACTATCGGTTTCGACCTGCTGGAGTACGTCCACTGAGGTCGCGGATCGCCGATGCGCATCCGTGAGAATTCATCCTTGTCCCCACAAGGGGGGACCTGCTACGTTGAGCGCAGTCGCGTGAGCACCGTGTCCCCCGCACGGTTGCTGTCCCCCGCAGCGCGGCAGAAGACGGTGCCCCTCACCAGATAGATCCGACACGACTCGCCCCCACCCGCCGAGTGATGCGCACCCGAAGTTTGCACGCTCGACCTTGCCCCCTCTGCCCCGGCCATCGTTCCGGGCTCTCTCGCATTGACGTGCGCCTGCGCGCATTTTCCTGACCTCAGCTGAAGGAAATCCCCCGTTGTTGAAAAAGCTCCTTGCCGCTCTGGGCACCCTCGCCCTCGTCCTCGGTCTCGTGGCGCTCGTCGCCGGTCCGGCCAGCGCGCACAATCACACCGTCTCGGCCAGTTGCGACGCCGGCGTCTCAGTCAACCTGAGCTACTACGCCACCGGCGACGCGAGCAAGCACAACACCGTCAAGGTGTGGATCGATGGCGTCGTCGTCACCGACAACCCGAGCTTCGGTGCGTCGTTCTCGCAGACCTACCCGTTCTCGGCGGGCCAGGCGAGTCACACCTACCGGGTGCTCGTCACGGCCTACGACGACAACGCGGCATACGGCTTCGACACCGGCGTCGTGACGATCAGCGGATGCGAGACGGCGGTGACCCCGGCCGCAGCCACCTCGACGAACCCGTACTGCACCGCGGCGGACACCGTGGGCGGAGGCGGATACGCGATCCCGCCCCAGCAGTCCGGCGTGCAGTATCAGCTCTGGAACGGCTCCGCGTGGGTCAACATCGGGGCGGGCAGCTTCGGCGCCAACCCCGGAGCCGTGATTAAGGTCCGGGCGATCGCGACGACCGGCTACAAGCTCACGCAGGGCGCCACCACTTCATGGACCTTCACGCTCAGCAGCCCGGATGCGTCGAAGTGCGTGGTGCCGGTCGCGCCCACCGCTGACGCCTCGGAGTGCACCGCCACCCCGGGATCCTCGACGACGGCCACCTACACGGTCCCCGACGCCCCCGCTGGCTATAGCTACTTCCTCCAGGGCAGCGTGACCCCGTTGACCGGTGGAACGGTGGACGTCACCACCTTCCCGACCACGATCGTGATCGTCGCGAATGCCAACCCCGGCTACAGCTTCCCGACGGGAACCACGACGACCTGGACGTTCACTTTCTCGTCGCCCGGTGACTGCCACGTGACCGTCACCCCGGCCGCAGTGGTATCGAACCCTGCCACGTGCACGGCCCCGGGCGTCTCGTCGGACAACGGGTTCACGATCACGGGCACCCCCGGCGTGATCTACCACCTCTCGACCGACGACACCCCGCTCGCGGCGGGCTTCCACAGTCTCGGTTCGGGCGCGGGCAGCGTCGAGATCGTCGCGACCGCGGAGGCGAACTACGTGCTGACCGGCACCGTCGATTGGACGTTCACCTTCGTCGCGGCGACCGACTGCCTCGTCCCGGTTGCCGCCGGTGACCCGGTCTTCGTCGATGGCGGCTGCGGAGTCTCGGGCAACGCGGTCGCCGGCAGCTACACGGTCCTCCTTGCCGACCACGTGCACTACGTGGCCAGCGTGAACGGCGGAGCGCCGACGCCCCTGGTCGCGGACGTGAAGAACCCGGCGCAGCCGGGCGACTCGGTCGTCATCACGCCGATCGTCGACACCGGCTACGTCATCACGCCCGCAATCGGGCCCGAGCACCTGAGTCACGTCTTCGCAACACCGGGACTGTGCAAGGCCGACTTCATCAAGCCGGCGGCGACCTCGCAGTCGTGCATCGTGACGGGCGGCGATGGGCAGCTCGACAGCGGCGTCACGCACACGCTGACGGATGCCTTCATCACGATCCCGAGCCTCGCCGACTCCCCGCACGTGACGTACTACATCGACAACGACGTCGCCGCCCCGGGTAAGCACGTGCTGAAGCCGGCAACATACGTCGTGTCGGCTGTCGCGAACACGGGCTACTTCCTCCAGGGCTATAACGGCCCCTGGACCGAGGTGCTCACCTCCGCAGAGCCCTGCAGCGATCTGATCACGCATCCCCTGGTGTCCCCGATGGCCTCGCAGCATCAGCTCGGATGCTTCGCGAACGGCTCGTACACGCTGTCGAACAGCATCAACGATGCGGCGGCTCTCACCTGGACGGTCAACGGATCCATCGTCTCGCCGGGAACCTACTCGGTGAGCTCCGTGGGGACGGTCACCGTGCACGCCGCTGCCAACGGTCCGGCCTACGGCTTGGAGAAAGACGCGATCACCGATTGGACGTTCCACTTCGTGCGTCCGACGAGCTGCGACCTCACCACGCTGGCCCTCACCGGGTCCACGCCGACGGGCTGGATCGTGCTCGGCTACCTCCTCTTGGTCTCCGGACTGACCCTGGTCGCGGTGCGCTTCGCGCGTCGCCGCGAGGGTCAGACGTAGCCCCCTAGACGGCGTCGTCCCGCCTCGTGTGCTGAGACGCGAGGCGGGCGACGCTCCCCTGCGAAGTTCCGGTGAGTCCGAACATCGCTGCCGTGCACCTCAGCGTGCTGAGTCTCGGTTCGTCCGGTGCTGAGAACCGGGTGAGCCGATCGGAACACGATGCCCTGTCTCCGAACCCGACATGCGGGAGACGGGGCATTCGTGTGCCGTCAGGCGATGGCGTCGCGATCGGTGTCCGTGTCGCCCGTACCCGCGGCGTCGGGTGCCTCGGCCTCCGCGGGCTCCACCTGCAGCCCGTACAGCGCCTCGAGTCCTTCGAGGAATTCGTGGGTGCGACCCTCGGCGGCGAGTCGACGCGCTCGAACAGACGGAGTGTGGACCAGCACGCCGGCCAGGTGGCGGAGCGCCTCCTCGGTGCGGGCATCGCCACCGCGGGCACGCGATCTGGCGAGTTCCTGCTCGAGAGCCTCGAGCACATGGCGCCGCAGCGCCACGATCCCCGGAGCCGCGTCGGCCTCCGCGCTGAACTCGGCCGCCGCTGTCGCGACGAGTTGCTGCGCGCCCTCGCCCAGTTCGGAAAGGGGAGCGTGGAGCGCGAGGAGTTCCAGGTCGAGCAGCTCGATCCCGGGCAGTTGCGCCACGGCGGGGTCGACGTTGCGCGGGAGACCCAGATCGACGATCAGGCGTCGGGCGGCATCCGGGACGTCGGCGGTGGTCACGGTGTACCGCGCCGTGCAGGTCAGCACGAGGGCGGCGCCGCCGATCGCCGTGCGCAGTTCGTGCTCCGCGCGGACGCCGTACTTGGCCGCGAACCCGTCGGCTCTGTCCGTGGCGGAATACACCCGGATGTCGCGCGCACCCCGGGCGCGAAGCGCCGCGATCGTCGTCGCCGCGTAGCGCCCCGTGCCGACCACCAGCACGGGCAGGGTCGCCCAGTCCGCCACGCGCGACGCCGCCAGATCGAGCGCGAGTCGGACCATCGACCGCCCGGCCCCGCCCAGATCGGCGACCTTCCGCACCTCGCGCGAGGTGCGCGCCGCCCGCTGGAACGCCCGCTCGAGCGCGCTGCTCGAGGTCCCCTCGGCGCGAGCCGTTGTCAGCGCCCGCTGCACCTGCCCGCTGATCTCGTCCTCGCCGACGACCACCGATTCGAGCCCCGAGCTGACCGCGAACAGGTGGCGCAGTGCGTCGTCGCCGCGCAACAGCTGGGCGCTCTTGCGCAGTTCGGTCGCGTCCTCGCCCACCGAGCGGGCCAGGGCGGCGAACACGAGGTCGCCCGGAGAAACACCGTCCGACGCGGTCGCGCCCGCTGGGTCGTCGTCGATGTCCAGATAGGCCTCGAAGCGATTGCACGTCGCGAGCACGACCGCGCCGCGCACCGCCGGATCGGCGGCGATCAGGTCGGCAGCCGTCGACGACGCCTCGCGGGAGACGCGATCAAGAAGGGCGAAGTCGGTGGTGCGGTGACTCGCCGTCACGCACAGAAGCACGCTTTATCGTAGACGCTGCCCGGCTGAGTGTTCAGCGTCAGTCCCATAACCTGGAACGGTGCCCGACGTCTCCGCCCCTTCAGACAGCCCGTTACCCGGCGATCATCCCTTGCGCGATGGACGCACCGCGCCATCGGCGCTGATCCGGGCCTACCGGGGCGACCCTCCCGAGACCCGACCCATCTGGTTCATGCGGCAAGCCGGCCGCTCACTGCCGGAGTACCGCGAGCTGCGCCTGGGCACCGAGATGCTCGACGCCTGCCTCACGCCGGAGCTCGCCAGCGAGATCACGCTGCAGCCGGTTCGCAGGCACCGTGTCGATGCCGCCATCTTCTTCAGCGACATCGTCATTCCGGTCAAACTGGCCGGGGTGGACGTGCGCATCGTGCCGGGGCGCGGCCCGGTGTTCGACTCCGCGATCCGCACCGCGTCGGATGTGCTGCGGCTTCCGCCGCTTGACCCGGATGCCCTTGCCCCGATCCGCGAGGCCGTTGCGATGACCGTGGCCCAGCTCGGCAGCACTCCGCTCATCGCGTTCGGCGGTGCCCCGTTCACCCTGGCCTCATACCTGATCGAGGGTGGCCCGTCGAAGGATCAGCTGCGCGCACGCACCATGATGTACGCCGATCCGCACAGCTGGGCCGCCCTGTTGAACTGGTGTGCGGACGTCACGGGCGCGTTCCTCCGTGCGCAGGTCGAGGCCGGCGCCAGCGCGGCGCAACTGTTCGACTCCTGGGTCGGTTCGCTCTCGCGGCGGGACTACCAGCGCCGGGTGCGACCGCACTCCGAGCGGGCGTTGAGCGCCCTGCGCGGACTGGAGGTGCCGCGCGTGCACTTCGGTGTCGGCAGCGCGCATGTCATCGATCTCATGGCGGGCATCGCGGACGCGGTGGGCGTCGACTGGCGGCTCCCGCTCGATGAGGCGAACGACCGGCTCGGCGGCGCGGTCCCGCTGCAAGGCAACATCGACCCGGCCCTGCTCGATGCACCATGGCCGACGCTGGCCGCTCACGTGCGAGACGTGCTGGAGCGGGGGGCGAGCGCGCCGGCTCACGTGGTGAACCTCGGACACGGTGTTCCCCCCGAGACCGACCCCGACGTGCTCACCCGCATCGTCGAGCTCGTCCACGAGCTGGGCTGATGCCACCGGGACAGCCGCCGCCCGTGATCGTCATCGGGGCTGGGATCGCGGGGCTGGTGGCCGCGCGCCGTCTCGTTCTCGGCGGGCGCGACGTCGTGGTGCTGGAGGCGTCGGACCGGGCTGGAGGTCACGTCGCCCACCACACCGTCGGCGGCCTCGAGTTGGATGCCGGGGCCGAATCGTTCGCCACCCGGGGTGGCACCGTGGCCGACCTCGCCGACCGCCTCGGCCTGGCTGACGAGATCGTGCGGCCCGCCGAACTGCCGGCCTGGCTCTATCGGGCGGATGGCACGTCGATCCCCCTTCCCGCGACCAGCCTGCTCGGCATCCCGTCCCTTGCGCTCGCACCCGACGTGATCAGCGCCATCGGCATGCGGGCGGCCTTCCGCGCCGCACTCGACCTGCTGATCCCGGCGCCGGTCGGCGCCAAGGCCGAGACACTGGGTGAGCTGGTTCGGCGCCGGATGGGACCGGCCGTGCTCGAACAGCTGGTCGCCCCGGTCGTGCGCGGCGTGCACTCGGCAAACCCCGACGAGCTCTCGATGGAGCGCGCGGCCCCCGACCTCCGTGCGGCCCTCGTGCGGGAGGGCTCCCTGGCGCACGCGGTGGCCAGCCTGCGCCAGCGGTCGCCCGCCGGCTCTCAGGTGGCGGGGATCCGTGGTGGGGTCGCCGTGCTCGTCGATCGCCTGCTCGCCGACCTGGAGCGGTTCGGCGTGGCCGTGCGCCTCGGCGTCACGGTCGACGAGGTCGCCCCCGATCACGTTCGCGTCGACGGGGAGGTGCTGCACGGCGATGTCCTGGTCGCGGCTCCCGGTGTGGCCGCCGAGCGCACGCCCGGTCGCAGGATCACGCTGGTCACCCTGGTCGTCGACCAGCCGGAACTCGCCGCGGCTCCTCGCGGAACGGGCGTTCTGGTCGAGCTCGGCGCTCCCGGCGTGCGGGCGCGCGCGCTGACCCACCTCACCGTGAAGTGGCCGTGGCTGGCTGAGCGGGCCGGCGGCCTGCAGGCGATCCGCCTCTCTTACGATGGCGGGGCAGAGGGAGGAGCAGGGTCGATCGACAGCGGCGTCAACGTCGCACAGGCCGTCGCCGACGGGAGCACGTTGCTCGGCGTCCCGCTTCGCGGGCCGGTGGACGCCGACGTCGTGACCTGGGAACGGGCCGTGCCTCGAACGCATGCCGTTGACGGAATGCATTATGTCGGGGAGGCTGTTTCTGGCACCGGATTGGCCGCCGTGATCGGGCAGGCCGAGTCGGAAGCCGAACGTCTGCTGGGAGAAGGCCCGGAAGACGAGGGCTAGGCTGGACCGATCAGCCATCAAGGAATGGAGCGTTCCATGAAAGGCAAGATCCTCTTCGTGGCAGGACTCGGTCTCGGCTACGTGCTGGGAACCCGCGCGGGCCGCGAGAAGTACGAGCAGTTGAAGTCGACGGCGATGAAGTTCTGGAATGACCCGCGGGTGCAGCGGCAGGTCGACGCGGCCGAGAACTTCGTCAAAGACAAGGCGCCAGATGTCGCCGAGTTCGTCAGCGACAACGCGAAGAAGGTCGTTTCGCAGGTGACGGGCAAGAAGCCGGTGACGGGCTCGCGCGCGTCAGCCGCCAAGTCGGGCACCGCGAAGTCCAGTTGATCGGCCGCTGAGTCGTGTCCCAGACCACCGGGTCGTTGGCCACACCGCCGTCACCGCCCAAGCGCTCGCTGATCTCGCTCATCACCGACATCCCGGCTCTGATCCAAGAGCTGTTCCACCGCGAGGTGGAGCTGCTCAAGGCGGAGCTGATCGCCAAGCTCAAGGCGTTGGGAGTCGGCGCCGGGCTGCTCGCGGGCGCGGTGGTGGTGCTGCTGTTCATGATCGGCGTGCTGCTCACCTCGGCGGTGCTGGCTCTGTCGTTGGTCATGCCCGGCTGGCTCGCCGCCCTGATCGTGGCGGCGTTCCTGCTGATCGTGGCCGGCATCCTGGCGCTCATCGGATACCGGATCCTCAAACGCGGGATCCCGCCGGTGCCCACGGAGTCGATCGACAGCCTGCAGAAGGACTACCGAGCAATCAGAGGAATCGGAAAGCGAGGACCATCATGACCACTCCCATCAGTTCCAAGGCCGAGGCGGCAAAACGTCAGGCGCAGAAGGCGCGCGATGAACTGGCCACGACGCTCGACGCCATCGAGGACAAGTTCAACGTGCCCAAGCGCGCGACCGAGCTGGGTGAGAAGGCGGCTGCCGCCTATCGCCAGAACCCTGTCCCGTGGATCATCGGAGGCGCCGCCGTGGCCGTGATCGCGGTCGGCCTGGTTGCGTGGGCGATCTTCAGCGGCGACGACGACTGAGGCGCAACGGTCGACGACCGGCTGACGATTCGCTCCCGCGCGACGCGCGGAGGAGGATGGGACGGTGACCAGTGCCTCAATCCCTCCTTCAGAACAGAGCATCGCCGACCCTGGCTACACGCTCTGGGCGGTGCTGCGGCGTGACGCACCCGGCACCGATCCCGATCTGGGGGGTGAACCGCTCCTCGACGCGGTGCGATCGGTCGAGGAGTCGGGTGTCGTCGTCCGCGGCTTCTACGACGTCTCGGGGCTGCGGGCCGACGCCGACCTGATGATCTGGCTCACCGGCACGACGGCTGATGGCCTGCAACACGCGCTTCGCACGCTGCGCCGGAGCGCCGAGCTCGCGCCGTTGCTCCCGACCTGGAACGCGCTGGGCGTGCACCGCGACGCCGAGTTCAGCCGCAGTCACGCGCCGGCGTTCCTGCGCGGACTCGCGCCGAAGGCGTGGTTGACCGTCTACCCCTTCGTGCGCAGTTACGACTGGTACCTGTTGCCCGAAGACGAGCGGCGCACCATGCTCGCCGATCACGGGCGAGCGGGCGGGGCGTATCCGCAGGTGCAGGCCAACACCGTCGCGTCGTTCGCGCTCGGCGACTACGAATGGCTTCTGGCGCTCGAGGCCGACGATCCGATCGACCTCGTCGACCTGATGCGTCACCTGCGCTCCACCGAAGCCCGCAGGCACGTGCGCGAAGAGGTCCCGTTCTTCACCGGCCGCCGGGTGAGTGTCGATGAACTGCCCGAGGTCCTCAGATGACCGACCAGCCCGCTCGCGTCCTGTTCGCGACGGATGCCGCGGCATCCGGCCCCGAGCACGTCGAGACCGCCGTCGCGTACGACGCCATCGTGCTGGCCGGCTTCGGCGGACCGGAGGGCCAGGATGACGTCATCCCGTTCCTGCGCAACGTGACGCGTGGGCGTGGCATCCCCGACGAGCGGCTCGAGGAGGTGGCGCACCATTACCGCCACTTCGGCGGCGTGAGCCCGATCAACGAGCAGAACCGCGCGCTCAAGGCGGCGCTCGAGGCCGAGTTGGCATCCCGAGGGATCGATCTGCCGGTGCTCTGGGGCAATCGCAACTGGGATCCGTACCTGCGCGAAGCGCTCACCGAGGCGCACGAGCGGGGGTTCACCAAGCTGATCGGGCTCGCGACCAGCGCCTACAGCTCGTACTCGAGTTGCCGGCAGTACCGCGAGGACTTCGCCATCGCCCTGGAGCAGACCGGCCTGGGAGACACGCTCCAGGTCGACAAGGTGCGGCAGTTCTTCGACCACCCGGGATTCGTCGAGCCCTTCGTCGACGGCGTGCGCACGGCCGTGGCCGAGTTCGTCGAGCGCGGCATCGACCGGGGTGCGATCCGCATCCTGTTCTCGACCCATAGCATCCCGACCGGGGATGCCGACCGCAGCGGACCGCGCGATCGCGACTTCGGCGAGGGGGGCGCCTACGCGGCGCAGCACCGGGCGGTCGCGGAGGTCGTCATCCGCGAGGCCGGCACCGACATCCCCTGGCAGCTCGTCTACCAGAGCCGGTCGGGGCCGCCGACGCAGCCCTGGCTCGAGCCCGACGTCAACGACGTGATCGCCGGACTCGCCGCGGAGGGCGTCGAGGCGGTCGTCATCGTGCCCCTCGGCTTCGTGAGCGACCACATGGAGGTGCTCTGGGACCTCGACACCGAGGCGACCGAGACCGCCGAGAAGCACGGCCTCGCTGTGCTGCGCACGCCGACGCCGAGCACGCATCCCGCCTATGTGCGCGGTCTCGTCGAGCTCGTGCTCGAGCGCGTCAACGGCACGCCCACCGCCCAACGCCCCGCCGAGACCGCGCTGGGACCGTGGTACGACGTCTGCCGCCCGGGCTGCTGCGAGAACGCGCGGCTCGGCTTCAAGCCGGCGATTGCCGGGGTGGCGCCGTGAGCGGCCTGCGGATCGGCACGCGCGGCAGCGCTCTCGCGCTGGCCCAGGCGCAGACGGTCGCCTCGGCGCTCGGGGGTGAACTGGTCGTCATCTCGTCGGAGGGCGACCGCTCGACGGCATCGCTCGCCTCGCTCGGCGGCGCAGGCGTGTTCGCGGCCGCCCTGCGCGAGGCGCTCCTGGCCGGTGAGGTGGATGCTGTCGTCCACTCCTACAAGGACCTCCCGACCGCGCCGACCCCCGGCCTCTCGATCGCGGCCGTTCCGAAGCGCGCCGACGCACGCGATGCCCTGTGCGCGCGAGACGGACTGACCCTCACCCAGCTGCCGGCCGGATCGCGGGTCGGCACCGGCTCACCGCGCCGCCGTGCGCAGTTGCTCGCCCAGCGTTCGGACCTCGACATCGTCGACCTGCGCGGCAACGTCGACACCCGGTTGGGTCGCGTCGGCAGCGATGACCCGGAGCGCCACCTCGACGCCGTCGTGCTGGCAGCCGCCGGCCTCGGCCGCCTGGGGCGGCTCGACGCGATCACCGAGTACTTCGGGATCGACGCCTGGCCGACCGCCCCCGCGCAGGGTGCGCTTGCCGTCGAGACGCGCACGGGCGACGAGAAGTCGGTGGCGAAGGTCGAGCACAAACCGTCGCGCCTGACCGCTGACGCCGAGCGCGCGGTGCTGGCCAGGCTCGAGGCGGGGTGCTCGGCGCCGATCGGCGCCCACGCGATCCTCGACGACGGACTGCTCTTCTTGAGCGCACGGGTCTACCGCGAAGACGGCGGGGAGCAGCTGACCAGCTCGCACGCGCTGTATCCCGAGGATGCGACCGATCCGGTCGGCGAGCTGGCGTCGCGGGTCGCAGACGAGCTGCTGGCGAGTGGCGCGGCGGAGCTGGCTCCGTTGAGCGCGAGCCGCGACGCGGCCGGCCCGGGAGGAACCGAGTGAGCGCCACTGCCGTCCCCAAGCCCCTGGCCGGCTGGCGCGTGCTCGTGCCGCGAGGCGGCAAGTGGGGCGATGGGGTCGCGGCGGCCCTGCGTGGATTCGGCGCGGTCCCGGTGATCGCCCCGCTGATCAACTTCGCGGGGGCCGAAGATCCCATGGCCCTGGCCAACGCGCTGCACGAACTCTCCGACGGGCAGTTCGACTGGATCGTCATCACCAGCGCCACGACCGTGGATGTGCTGACCAGCCAGGGTACCCGGGTGCCCGACTCGACGCGCATCGCCGCTGTCGGCGAGACCACGGCGGCGGCGCTGGCGCTCGCCGGATACCGCGTCGACTTCGTGCCCAGCTCCGACAACTCGGCGCGTGGCCTGGTCAAGGAGTGGCCGGCGAGCGACATCCGCGGGCGAGTCCTGATCCCCCAATCGGACATCGCCGAGCCGACCCTGGTCGCCGGGCTCTCGAAGCTCGGTTTCGCGGTGGAGTTCGTGACCGCGTACCGCACCATCGGCGTGCCGGTGACCCCTGATGTGGCGATGGATGTCGCGTCCGGCCGCATCCGCGCCGTGCTGGTGACGTCCGGCAGTGTCGCCCGGCAGATCGCGGCGCAACTGGCGCCGCTGCCCGAGGAGACGGTGGTGGCCTGCATCGGCCCCCGAACCGCCTTCGATGCCCGGGCCGCGGGTCTCCCAGTGCACGTGATCGCCGAGGAGCGTTCGGCGGACTCGTTGATCGAAGCGCTCGTGGAATACGCGGAGGCGGAATGAGCGACGCACTGCCTGACCCGCTGCATGAGGCGCTGCCGCCTGCTCTGCGCCCGACGATCCGGCCCCGGCGGTTGCGGGCGACGCCGGCACTGCGACGGCTCACCCAGCAGACGCGGGTGCATCCGGCGGAGCTGATCCTGCCGATGTTCATCCGCGAGGGTGCGGCCCAACCGGTGCCCGTCGCCTCGATGCCGGGCGTCGTCCAGCACTCGCTGGACTCGTTCCGGGGCGAGCTGCAGCGCGCTGCCCGCGCCGGCATCGGCGGCGTGATGCTCTTCGGCGTGCCGGAGCACAAGGATGCGAACGGGACCGGCGCGACCGACCCGGACGGCATCCTGAACGTCGCGACCCGTGTCGCGGTGGCCGAGGTCGGCGACGCCCTGGTGGTGCAGACCGACCTCTGCCTCGACGAGTTCACCGATCACGGCCACTGCGGGGTGCTGGATGCCGCGGGCCGGGTCGACAACGACGCCAGCCTGGTGCGCTATCGCGAGATGGCGGTCGCGCAGGCCGAGGCGGGCTCGGCCCTGCTCGGGCTCAGCGGGATGATGGACGGCCAGGTGCGGGCCGTTCGCGACGCGCTCGACGCGGCCGGGCGTCCCGACACGGCGATCCTGGGCTATGCCGCCAAGTACGCGTCGGCGTTCTACGGCCCTTTCCGCGAGGCGGTCGCCTCGTCGTTGCAGGGCGACCGGCGCAGCTATCAGCTCGATCCCGCGAACCGCCGCGAGGGCGCGCGCGAGGTGCTGCTCGACGTCGAGGAGGGCGCCGACGTGGTGATGGTCAAGCCGGCGATGTCGTACCTCGATGTGCTGGCGGATGCCGCGGCATCCAGCCCGGTGCCGGTCTGGGCGTATCAAGTCAGCGGCGAGTACGCGATGGTCGAGGGCGCCGCGGCGCACGGGTGGGTCGACCGGGAGCGCGCCATCGACGAGACCCTGGTCGGCATCCGCCGGGCGGGCGCCGAGGCGATCCTCAGCTACTGGGCCGTCGAGGCCGCCGAGAGATGGTCGCGAGCGTGAGTACGGCGTCCGGCGGTCACACCACGGGATCGATCCGCGCCGTCGGCAACGACGCGGCATTCGCCCGCGCGCGCGCCGCGATCCCCGGCGGGGTGAACTCACCGGTGCGGGCGTTCGGCTCGGTCGGCGGGACCCCGCGCTTCATCGTCTCGGCGCGCGGGGCGACGATCACCGACGCCGAGGGGCGTGAGTACGTCGATCTGGTGATGTCGTGGGGTCCGGCACTGCTCGGGCACGCGCATCCCGCCGTCGTCGACGCGGTGCGGCAGGCAGCGGGCCGGGGACTGAGTTTCGGTGCGTCCACTCCCGGCGAGACCGAGCTGGCCGAGATGGTGCGCAGCCGCCTCTGCGTCGACAACACGCGCGCCATCGACAAGCTGCGACTCGTCTCGACCGGGACCGAGGCGACGATGACCGCGATCCGGCTGGCGCGCGGCGCGACCGGCCGCGATCTGCTGATCAAGTTTGCCGGGCACTACCATGGGCACTCTGACGGCCTGCTGGCGGAGGCCGGGTCGGGAGTCGCGACCCTGGGTCTGCCCGGATCCGCGGGAGTCCCCGAGTCGATCGCCGCGCTCACCTTGGTACTGCCGTACAACGACCTCGATGCCGTGCGCAGCGCGTTTGTGGCGCATCCCGGCCGGATCGCGGCGATCATCACCGAGGCCGCGGGAGCGAACGCGGGCGTGCTGGCCCCGAGTCGCGGTTTCAACCGAGCCCTCGCCGGCCTCGCCCGCGAGAACGGCGCCCTGCTGATCCTGGACGAGGTGCTGACCGGATTCCGCGTCGGGCCGGCCGGCTGGTGGGGTCTCGAGGCGGCCCGCGTTGTGCCGGACGGCGCCGGCTGGACCCCCGACCTCGTCACCTTCGGCAAAGTGTTGGGCGGTGGGCTGCCGCTTGCCGCGCTCGGCGGCCGTGCGGTGTTGCTCGACCAGCTCGCACCCCTGGGCCCGGTATATCAAGCGGGCACCCTGAGCGGAAACCCCCTCGCGGTCGCCGCCGGCATCGAGACCCTGAAGAACGCGACGCCCGAGGTGTACGCGCGTGTGGACCGCGCGGCCGATGCCCTGGCGAGCGCACTGCACGACGCACTCAACTCGGAAGGGGTGGCGCACGTCATTCCCCGCGCCGGCAGCCTGTTCTCACTCGCGTTCCGGCCTGGCCCCGTTCGCTCATACGCGGACGCGCAGGATCAGGAAAGCTGGCGCTACCCGCCGTTCTTCCACGCCATGCTCGACGCGGGCGTCAGCCTCCCTCCGAGCGTCTTCGAGGCGTGGTTCTTGTCGGCGGCTCACGATGACCGCGTCATCGAGCGGATCGCGGCGGTGCTTCCCGCTGCCGCTCGCGCCGCCGCGTCCGCGACACCGCCGCGCTGAGCGGGGTCGGTGTCAGCAGCTCTTCAAGGATGCGACGGTGGACGTCAAGGAGGCCGGACCGCCGAGCAGCGTGACGTGTGTGGCCCCGAGTGCGTGAATGGCATCCAGTGTCGACACCGGCACGCAGGTCGTCGGAACGACGAAGAGGGGGGCCTTGAGGGCGCCCGCCCAGGCCGATCCACCCAATGCATCGGGGAAGGTGAGCCCGGTCGACAGGAAGACGCGGTCCGCCGAGGTGTATGCCGACACGCTGATCGCGGCCGACGCCTCGTAGCGGTCCTGTCCCGCGGATCGCGTCGTCGGTGCGATCTGGTTCAGGCGGTCCTCGATCATCGTGCTGACCGACCCGGTTCCTCCGGCCACGATGATGTGGGAGGGGTGGAGAGCGGTCAGCGTCGCGATCGATGCCGAGTCGAGACCGTCTCTGCTCGTCCCGTTGACCAGGAGCACGGCAGCGTTCGTCGGTCCGCCTGCGGCAGCGGCTGACAAGGCGTCGGGGAACGTCGCACCGGTGGCCACGTAGACCGTGTCTGCGCCGCCCGAGAACTCCGAGGCGACGATGGCGCGCGAGGCGGCGTAGCGGTCGGCGCCGGCCAGCCGAACGATGTTCGGCTGGATCAGTTCGAGCGAGTGATAGACCGCATCGGAGACCGACGCGGTGCCGCCGACGACGATGATCCTGCCCGGATGCAGCGCGGTGATCTCGGCGGCGACGTCGGCACCCAGGGTGTTGGGGTCTGTCAGCAGCACGGGTGATGAGTTCTTGGCGGCCGCGGCCCCGGCGGACAGCGCGTCGGGGAAGTTGAGTCCCGTCGCCACATAGACGTCGGGCGCCCCCGAGGGGTAGGCCGCCTGGGCGATGTTGATGGCCACCGCGTAGCGGTCCGCTCCGCCGATCCGGTCGACCGTCATCCCGGTGGCCAGGTGATCGTGGTAGGCGGTGCCCTCCGGTGCGCGCGGCGTGAAGTTCGTCAGGTCCGAGATGAGGGAGTAGAGGTTGGCCGCTGCCCCATCGGAGGAGTCGGTCACCCACCACGCCCAGGGGGCGTATCCGATGCCGTGGGCGTCGGCCCAAGTCATGAATTCGTTGAAGAAGGTCGGATCGTTGTCGACCATGCCGAACTCGGTGGCGATCACCGGAACAGTGGCGGCGACGGGCACGACCTGCGAGTTCCAGCAGCTGGCGTCCGAGCATCCTTGACCTGGGTAGTTGTGCCAGGAGGCGATCAGCTGAGAGTCATTGGGTTTGTTCGCGAGCCAGCCCGTCAGGTCGTTGGCGTAGTTGAGGCCGTCCAAGAGGATCGGTTGCGTCGCGCCGGTCGCGCGGATCGCCGCGACGAGGGCCGCCTGTCCCACAGCAGTGAAGGTGGTGGTCCCGATCGGGCTCTGATCGTTTGCGACGGGGACCTGGCAGCCGCCGTTCAGCCAGCATGACCAACTCACCGTGCGGGTTCCGCGCGAATACGGCTCGTTGAAGGTCTCGAACATGACCGACTTCGAGTCTTTGAAGGCCGTGGCCACCGAGGTCCAGAACGTGGTCGATTGCGCATCCGGCATCGCGCGCTGGCCGTCGGCGACGTAGCCCGCGGGAGCCGTCCAGTGCAGGTCGAGGATCACCGCGAGTCCGGCGGCATTCAAGGTGGACACGAACGATGCGACGGCGGCCCGGTACCCGGCGACGGTGATCGGCGTCTGCGGGGCTCCGTCGACGCCGAGCCAGCAGTCCTGGTTCAGCGGGAGTCGCACCGCGTTGATCCCCCACGACACCATGGCGTTCGCGGCCGCAGCCGTCGCGCCTGCGGCCGAGTTGCCCCAGCCCTGCTGGCAGGCGTATTCGAAGCTCGGCCAGTTGACGGCGTGCACAGTCATCGCTTTGCCGGTCCGCGAGTTCACGATGCTGTTACCCGATACGACAGGCGTAGGCGCGAGAGACGTGGCCGCGGCCTTCGGGCTCGGAACGGACGAGTACTTGCCGAAGTCCTGGGTGTAATAGGTGATGCCGTTCGACTCGTAATAGCCGATGCCGATCGCGTTGTAGTTGCCCATGATGTTGGCGTAATGGCCCGCGGACTGATGCCAGGCCTCGACGACCGTCGTATAGCTGTATCCCGTCGCGATGTTCTCGCCTGCCGCCGTCCAGCCCGAGGGGATCTGGGTCGAGTAGGACGGGTTGTGCGTCATGCTGCCCGCTGCGTACATCGCCGCCGACCAGTTCTGAGCGACGGTATCCATCTCGATGCTCTCGGTCAGCGGTGCGAGTCCGCCCGCCGCGCGCAGGGCGTTGGTGTCCGCCAAGATGCGTGCGACGGCGTCTGCCACGCTGACGGATGCCGTGGCCTGAGCTGACATCGGCACGAGAACCGCGCCGATCACGACACCCGTCGCGACGATCGCGCCCGCCAGCCGTCGACGAATCGACGACAAAGATCTCTCAGCCATGCCGCGCCACCCCCATGGTCGCTCATGTTCCGCCTCCCCCGAGGCGCGTTCTCACCCTAGGTCAGGGGACACGGCCGGTACCCCTCCCCAAGCGGGGGGGTACCCGGCTCACGCGGTCGTGATCGCGATGATGAGGAAGATCAGCCCGATCAGAGGCGCCGCGCCCTGGAATGCAGCCGCGCGCACCAGCTTCGGGTTCGAGAAGACCAGCACGACGGCCGCGAGCAGCATGCTCAGCAGGACGAAGATCGACAGGGCCGCCCCGGCTTGCGTGACATTGTTCGACGCGAGCATGACCAGACCGGCACCGGCGCCCAGGGCGAGGAACAGGTTGTAGAAGCCCTGGTTGTAGGCCATCGGGCGCAACACGTCCGCATCGGCCTGGCTCTTGATCCCGAAGCGCTTCCAGGTGCTCGGCCGGCTCCAGAGCACGCTCTCGAGCAGGAAGATGGCGACGTGGATCAATCCCGCGATCCCGACGAAGATCGCCCCGATGATCAAGAAGACGCTGCTCATGCCGTCAGTGTGTCACACCGGCCTCGGCGGGGAGCTCAACCGAACAGCACAGCGGCCTCGTCGTACCGGTTCTGCGGCACGACCTTGAGGCGGCCGAGCGCATCCTCGAAGGGGACGTGCACGATCTGCGTGCCGCGGAGGGCGACCATGCGTCCCCAGTGGCCGGAGCGGATCGACTCGATCGCCGCCATGCCGTAGCGGGTCGCGAGCACACGGTCGTACGCGGTCGGCGTTCCTCCGCGCTGGATGTGCCCGAGGGTCGTCGCCCGGGTCTCGATCCCGGTGCGCTCCTCGATCTCGGGGGCGAGCTGATCGCCGATGCCGCCGAGCCGGGGTCGCCCGAACGCGTCGAGACCGCGCTCGGAATGGGCATCGTCCATGGTGTCGAGCTTGAAGCCCTCTGCAACGCAGATCAGGGGGGCTCTGCCCCGGTTGCGGGCCGAGTCCGCCCACTCGCAGATCTGCTCGATCGAGGTCTTCTGCTCGGGGATCAGGATGGCGTGGGCGCCGGCCGCCATGCCGGAGTGCAGCGCGATCCAGCCCACGTGCCGTCCCATCACCTCGGCGATCATGCAGCGGCCGTGGGAGTCGCCGGTGGTGCGCAGCCGGTCCATCGCCTCGGTGGCGATCTGCACGGCGGTGTCGAATCCGAAGGTGTAGTCGGTGGCCGAGAGATCGTTGTCGATGGTCTTGGGCACTCCCACGATCTTGATGCCGGCATCCGTCAGGCGCTTCGCCGCAGCGAGCGTGCCCTCGCCGCCGATCGCGATCAGCGAGTCGATGCCGTTCTCCTCCATGACCTCGGCGATGCGCTCGGGGCCGCCGCCGTTCTCGAAGGGATTGGTACGCGAGGTGCCGAGGATCGTGCCGCCCTGTTTCGAGATGCCCATCACCTGGGCCAGCGCGAGCGGCATGATGTCGCCATCGACGACGCCTTTCCAGCCGTTGCGGAATCCGACGAATTCCAGGTCGTGCAGGCGGATGCCCGTGAAGACGGCCGCGCGGATCACCGCGTTCAGGCCGGGGCAGTCGCCGCCGCTCGTGAGGATGCCGATGCTCATGACTCAATCCTGCCGTGTTTCCGGCGGCCGACTTGCCGCGTCCGAGCGTGACTCAGGTCTCCCTCTTCACTAAGGTCTCACTGACTCGCGGATCGCCCGCGATCGGACCAGTTTCACCCAGGAGATCGCTATGACCACACCCGCTGCTCCGGCCCCCGCTCCTGCGGCTCCGGCCTCCGTTCCCGGCAAGACGATCGGCATCGTCGGCCTGGTGCTCGACTTCTTCTTCCCGCTGCTCGGGCTGATCCTGAGCATCGTCGGCAAGGTTCAGTCGAACCGCGCCGGGGTGAAGAACACGCCCGCCACCGTCGGCATCGTGCTCGGCATCATCTTCATCGTCGTGTACCTGATCATCGTCGTCTCGGTCGTCGGCGGCCTGCTCGCCGGGTGCGGCTCCCTCGGGCCGGGCGTGCACCACGTCAACGGCGTCACCTTGACCTGCTCCTAGGCACCACGCGCGAGCGGCGAGTCTCTCTCGTCGCTCGCGCCACCTAGGCTCACCCCATGGAGCCGAGACGCACGCGCTACGAGCCGCACCGCGAGGTGTCGTTGCGCCTGACGCTCGGTCCGCTCTCGCAGGGCAGCACCGATCCCACGATTCAACGCGATGCCTCGGGCTTCTGGCTCACCATGACGACGCCGGCTGGCACGGCCAGCCTGCACCTGACCGCTCGGGCCGGCGGTGTCGATGCCGCCGCGTGGGGTGACGGAGCGGAGCACGCGATCGCCGCAGTGCCGGCGCTGCTCGGCGCCGCCGACGACGACACCGGGTTCGACCCGAGTAGGCATCCACTCGTCGCCGAGCTGCACCACCGCACGCCCGGGCTGAGGCTCACCCGCGCCGCGCGCATCCTGCCGTTCCTCATACCGACCGTGCTCGCCCAGAAGGTGACGGCGATCGAAGCCAAGCGCGCGTGGCGCGAACTGGTGCGGCGGTACGGTGAGCCCGCCCCGGGCCCCGTTCCGCTCGGCATGCGCGTGGCACCCTCCGCTGCGGTCTGGCGGCGCGTGCCGTCCTGGGAGTGGCATCGCGCGGGCGTCGGGCCGCAGCGATCGGATACCGTCATGCGCATCGCGCACGTCGGGGAGTCGCTCGAGCGCGCCGCCGACGACGCGATCCCCGATGTCATGCGCAAGCTCCGCGGCATCCCCGGCGTCGGGATCTGGACGGCATCGGAGACGGTTCAGCGCTCGCACGGCGACCCGGACGCCGTCAGCGTCGGCGACTTCCACCTCAGCAAGGCGGTGGGCTGGGCCCTGATCGGAGAGCGTGTCGACGACGACGGGATGATGGAGCTGCTCGAGCCGTGGCACGGCCATCGTCAGCGCGTCGTGCGCCTGATCGAGGCCTCCGGGATCGGCTACGAACGGCACGGACCGCGCATGACGATCGTCGACAACCGCTCCAGGTGACCGGTGGCCTGCGAGCATCGTCGCGCGCGCCGATAGCCTGCTGAGCGTGAACCTCCTCTTCCGTCTGCTGTGGTTGATGCTCACGGTGCGCCGCAAGCCGCGGTTGACCTTCCGGGATGTCGACCGCCTGCCCATGCGGGCGCGCTGGACCGATCTCGATCAACTTCGGCACGTCAACAACGGCATGTTCCTGTCGATGATGGACCTCGGCCGCGTTGACCTGATGGTGCGCTCGGGCGTGTGGAAGCAGTTGATGGATGCCGGCATCTACCCGGTCGTCGCCGCGCAGACGATCACCTACCGCAAGTCGTTGCAGTGGCGGCAGAGGTTCGTGCTCGAAACCCGGATGGCGGGGTACCACGACAAGGCGCTCTTCGTCGAGCAGCGCTTCGTCGTCGACGGCGAGATCTACGCGCGCGCCTTCGTCAAGGCGCGGTTCCTCAAGCGCTCAGGTGGCACCGTGCCGATCGACGAACTCAACGCCATCGCCGGCGAAGACCTCACTCGGATTCCGCTCGACGGCTGGGTCCGGCGCTGGGCCGACGACGTCGCACTGCCGTCGACCCGCGCCGAGGCGCCGAGCGAATGGCCCGCCGCCTGACGGGCTCCTGAGTTCAGCCGATCGTGACCTGGTGGGAGGCGTCGTTCGGGTCGAACCGCACCGGCAGCACCTTCCCGGCCTGCCAGTTGCCGAGCGCCGCCGCGGCGATCACCTGGCGGTGCACGGTGCGGAACCCGGGCTGGCCGTCGGCCACGACATCCATCGTGACGTCGTAGACCGGGGTGTCAGCGAGCTTCGTGCCGGTGTCGACGAGAGAGACGACAGTCGCGGATCCCTTGACGCCGGCGTTCATCGCCGCCATGTTCTCGAAGGGGTTGTAGCTCACCCCGTTCATCCCGGTGGGGGCTCCTGCCGCTGCCGCCTTCTGCATGGCGACCGCGGCCTCAGCGCCGTCGGCGGCATCCTTCATCTTCTCGCTGAACGACTTCTTCGGCATCTGCTGGGATGCGTCCCACATGCGACCCATGTCGTCGAGAACTCCCACGATCGTCTCCCTTCCTATTTGAACGGCTTGTCGCCGAACGCGACCTTGTTCTTGTCCGCGGGATCCACCCGCGCGTCGAGAGTGGTGCCGTCGGCGTAGCCGGTGAGGGTCTGAGGCGGGATGATCTCGGTCTTGGTCACCGTGTATGCCTTGCCGCCATCCGGCACGACCGACAGCTGCAGCTGATAGACCGAGTTGCCCGCCACCTTCTCCCCGGTGTCGGCCTTGCTGACGATCGTGGCCTTGGCCGGGCTCCCGATCGTCAGGATGCGGTTGTTCTCGTCCGCGCTCGCCTGGATCTTGTCGCGGTCGGCGCCCATCGTCGCGGTCATCTCGGCGGCGTTGGCCATCGTCACATCGCTGGCCGCGTTGCCGTAGCCGGCGTCCTGCATCATCTTGTCGGCCATCGCCTGCGCCTCGGCCGCCTGCTTCTGCCAGTCGCCACCGGCCGCGGCCGCACCGCCCACGCCATCGAACAGTCCCATCGGTGCATCCTTCCGATCGTGATGCCCGGCGATCGGATCGCGCCGAGCGAGCACCGCCGAGCGTAGACCCGGCGTGTGGGCGGCGATAGCCCCCGCGGGGTCGCGCTTAGTCGGCTTCCAGGACGGCCATCGCCGCATTGTGTCCGCCGAGTCCGCTCACGGCGCCGCCGCGCTGAGCGCCGGCTCCGCAGAGCAGGATCCGCGGGTGCGCTGTCGCGACTCCCCAGCGCTGCGCCGGGGTGTCGCGGGCTGCGTCATCCTCGGCGAACGGCCACGAGAGCGGGCCGTGGAAGATGTTGCCGCCTGGCATGCGCAGCGCGTGCTCGAGGTCGAGGGTGGTCTTGGTCTCGAGGCAGGGGCGACCATCGGCATCCGTCATCAGAAGCGACTCGATCGGCTCGGCGAGCACGGCGTCGAGCGAGCGCAGCACGGTCGCCTCGAGCTCGCTGCGCCGCGCATCGTTGGTCGCCTCGGTCAGCAGCCGATCGGGGGTCTGGAGTGCGAACACGGTGAGCGTCTGCGCCCCGGCGGCGCGCAGTTCGGGCGACAGGATGCTCGGGTCGGTCAGCGAGTGGCAGTAGATCTCGACCGGCAGAGGGTCGGGGATGCGGCCGGCCAGGGCCTCGTCATAGGCCGATCCCAGCCGCGCGAACCCTTCGTTCGCGTGGAAGGTGCCGCCGAACGCCGCGACCGGATCCAGGCTCTCGTCGCGCAACCGCGGAAGACGAGTCAGCAGCAGGTTCACCTTGCCCTGCGCCCCCTCGGGGCGGGGTGTGCTTCCCGCCTCGGTCTCGCCGAGCAGGCGCGCCAACTCGTACGGCGCGAGATTGGCGAGCACGGTGTCGGCGACCAGGTGGTGCTCGGCGTCGTGGTGGAGGTAGGTGACCTCGCCGTCGGGGGTGAGGGCGCTCACCTCCGCCCCGGACAGCGATTCCGCCCCGGAATCTCGTGCTGCGGCGCCGAGAGCGGAGCTCACGGCGCCCATTCCCCCGATCGGCACATCCCAGTCGCCTGTTCCGCCGCCGATCACGTGATAAAGGAAGCACCGGTTCGCGGCCAGGCTGGGGTCGACGGCAGGGGCGAAGGTGCCGATGAGCCCATCGGTGAGAACGACGCCCCGCACGAGGTCGTCGGCGAAACGGCTCTCGATCGTCGACCCGATCGGCTGCTCGATGAGCTCGTTCCAGAGGGTGTCGTCGCCCAGCATCCTGCGGGCCTCGCTCCGCGTCATCAGGGGTTCGGTGACGGTCGGGAACAGCGAGCGGGCGAGCCGAGCGGTGCCGCCGTAGAACGACGACCAGGCTGCGGCATCCTGGTCCGCCCCGATCGCCTCGAACGAGGCGGCGGTCGCCGCGGGGTCGCCGGTGTCGACGAGCAGGCCGCGGTCGGTGCCTGGCAGCGGCGTGTACGAGGAGTACCGGCGACGGGCAAGCCGGATGTCGAGCTTCAGCTCGTCGATGATCCGCTGGGGCAGCAGGCTCACCAGGTACGAGTAGCGGGACAGTTGCGCGTCGACCCCGGGGAAGGCCTGAGCCGACACCGCCGCCCCGCCGAAGTGATCGAGCCGCTCGAGCACGATCACGCGCTTGCCTGCCTGCGCGAGATAGGCCGCCGCGGTCAGCCCGTTGTGGCCGCCGCCCACGATCGCGATGTCGTAGCGAGCGGTTCCGGCACGGGGCGCCCCCGCGGCAGGCACTGCCACCGCGCTCAGGCCGAGGCCTTGGCGCGGCGCGAGGTGGTCATCCCGTTCTCCTCGGCGATGTCGCAGGCCTCAGGGTTCAGCCGGTCGAGCACGTTGATCGCGGCGTCGCTGATCGCCGCGCGCTGCTCGTCGCCGAGCGCATCGAAGAAGAGTTCACGGATGGTGCGGTTGTGGTTGCGCATGGCGCCGAGCAGCACGCGACGCCCCTCGGCGGTCGGCTCGATCCAGGTGCCGCGGCCATCGGTGTCGCATTCGCGGCGCGACACGAGTGCGCGCGCCTCCATGCGGGCGACCTGGTGCGAGACGCGACTCTTCTCCCAGGCCAGAAGCTCCGCGAGCTCGCCGGTGCGCAACTGATGGTCGCTCGCCTGCTGCAGCACTACGAGCACCGAGTAGTCGGCGTGCGAGATGCCGGCGTCGGCTTGCAGGCGGCGGTCGAGTTCACGCGAGAGCTGGCCGCTCATCGACATGAAGTCGCGCCACACCGCCCAGTCCTGATCGCTCAGTTCGTCGTCGGCCGTCATAGCTCGCCATGGTACCCGTCAGCGGATCGGCGAGCCGGATGTTGCGAGAGCGGCATGGGCGCGCGACACGGCGCGCGACACAGCATCCGGGTCGACCCCGGTCGCCTCGAGCGCCAGCATCGCCGCTCCCACGATCGGGGGATCATCGACGATGACCGCCTCGGTGTGCGGGGCGCGCTCGGCCAGGCCGCGTCGAACCCCGCCGAGCAGTCGGTCATCGCCCGAGCGGATCAGGCCGCCGCCGAGCACGACGGGGACCGGGCGATCCTCAAGTTCGAGGCGGGCGAGCGACGCCGTGACGAAGGTGACGATCTCGTCGGCCTGTCGGTCGACGACTCGGATCGCGGTGGCGTCCCCGCCGCGGGCCGCCGCGAGCACCGCGGGGGCGAGCACGGCGAGCTCGGCGGTGGTGCGGCGACCGGTGTGCAGGTCCTGCGAGAGTTCGGCGATCGAGGCCACGTGCATGCCGCTCAGCACCGCGTCGCGCAGGGTGGTCGCGGGCCCGCGTCCGTCCTCGGCGCGCGCCGCGTGCCAGAGGGCCTCCTCGCCGAGCCCGCTACCGCCACCCCAATCGCCCGAGATCGGGCCGAGCGCGGCGAAGCGCACGACCCGGCCGTCGGCGCGCACGCCGAGCGCGTTGATCCCGGTACCGCAGATCACGGCGACGGCGTCCCGTGACTGGGTCCCGGTGCGCAACAGGGCCCACAGGTCGTTCTCGACCACCGTCGATGCGCTCGCCCACTCGAGATGCGCGACGGCGTCGGCGAACTCTGAGACCTCGTGCGGCAGGTCGAGACCCGAGAGGTAGATCGCGGCGTGAGCGACCGGGCGCCCTGCCGCCACATCGCGCACCAACGCGTCGATGGTGCGCACCGAATCCTCGAGGCCCTCAAAATGCGGGCTCGAACCCGGGCCGGAAGCGCGAGCGACGACGGTGCCGTCGAGCTCGAGCGCCACGGCATCCGTCTTGCTTCCTCCGCCGTCGACCGCGACGACGAGCGGGGCCGCCGATGCCGCGCCGCCGCTCATTTCGCCCACGCGAGGTGGTCGCGATTGTGCGAGATCAGCAACTCGGTGAGCTTCTCGGCGCGGTCGAACTGAAGCACGAGCGGGTGCGCCTGCATGGCGCGCAGCACGGCGTCGCGCGAGCCGTGCACCGCCGCATCGAGGGCGAGCCGCTCGTACCCGGCCACGGCAGAGATCAAACCCCGGATGTCATCGTCGATCGGCTCGATCGGAAGCACGTCGAGCCCCGATGCGCCGACCCGGGCGGGCACCTCGATCACGTGGTCGTCCGGGAGGAACCGCAGGGCACCGTCGTTGCGCACGTTCACCACGCGAGTCTGCCCGCTGTCGCCGACCAAGCCGCTCAGCAACTCGATGGCGGCCTCCGAATAGAAGGCGCCGCCGCGCTGCTCGAGGGCCGCCGGCTTGGTGTCGACGCTCGGATCGGCGTACAGCGCGAGGAGTTCGCGCTCGACGGCCTGCACGGCGTCGGCGCGCGGAGGTTCGTGCACCTGCTCGTGCAGCACCTCGTCGTGGGCGTAGTAGTAGCGCAGGTAGTAGCTCGGCACGACGCCGAGCATCGTCAGCAGTTCGGGGTGCAGCTCGACCTCGCCGGCCAGCTCGTCGAGACGCGAGGCGAGCAATCCTGGCAGTCGGTCGGTGCCATCGACCCGGATGCTTCGCTCCCAGGTGAGATGGTTCACCCCGACGTGCCCGAGCTCAACCCTGTCCGGGTCGACGCCGAGCATCGCGGCGAACCGCCGCTGGAATCCGATGGCGACGTTGCACAGCCCCACCGCGCGGTGCCCCTCGTTCAGCAGGGCGCGAGTCACGATGCCGACCGGATTCGTGAAGTCCACGATCCAGGCGTCGGGCTTGGCGTGCTCGCGCACGGCCGCGGCCACACGAAGCACGACCGGCACCGTCCGCAGAGCCTTGGCGAGTCCGCCAGGGCCTGTCGTCTCCTGCCCGATGCAGTGCACCTCGTGCGGCCACGTCTCGTCGCCGCGCCGGGCATCCTGCCCGCCGACACGCAGTTGGATGAGCACGGCGTCGGCATCCGCGACCCCGGCCACCAGGTCCGAGGTCGCGATCACGCGCCCCGGATGCCCGGCACGCGCGAACATGCGCTGCGAGACCCCGGCGACCAGCGAGACCCGCTCCTCGCTCGGATCGACCAGCCAGACCTCGTCGATGGGCAGGGTGGCGCGCAGGCGTGCGAACCCGTCGATGAGCTCGGGGGTGTAGGTCGAGCCGCCCCCCACGATGGCGAGCTTCATCCTTTGACTCCGGTCAGGGTGATGCCCTCGACGAAGACGCGTTGGGCGAAGAAGAAGATGAGCACGACGGGCACCATCACGAGCACAGTGATCGCCGTGGTGAGTCCCCAGTTCGTGCTGTGGCTGCCGCGGAAGGTCGCCAGCCCGTACGACACCGGCCACCACTGCTCGTTCTCGGAGGTGTAGAGCAGAGGGCCGTAGTAGTCGTTCCACGAGTTGAAGAACATGAACAGCCCGGCCGCCGCGATGCCCGGGCGAGCCATCGGCAGGACCACGCGGGTGAGCACGCCCCACTCGCTGGCCCCATCGATCCTCGCCGCATCGGAGTACTCGCGCGGGATGGTGAGGAAGAACTGGCGCAGCAGGAAGATCGAGAATGCGTCGCCCAGGAGGTTGGGCAGGATCAGCGGCAGTAGCGTGCCGGTGAAGCCGAGCTTGGCCCACATGACATAGATCGGAACCGCGGTGATCTGCGGGGGCAGCAGCATCGCGACGACCACCGCCAGGAAGATCACGTTCGCACCGCGGAACCGCAACCGCGCCAAGGCGTACGCCGCCGGGATCGAGCTGAGCAGCATGAACAGCGTCGCCAGCACGGCGTAGAGCGCCGAGTTCGCGAACCAGTGCGCTAGGGGGACCTTGGCGAAGGCGTCCAGGTAGTTCTGCGCGGTGAACGGGTCGGGCCAGATCGACGCGGTCAGGGTCTGATTGACGGTCATCAGCGAGGTGAGCACCACGAAGACGACGGGCGCCACGAACAGCACCAGCAGTACGGCGAGCAGGGTGTGCTCGGCGACCCAGGCGACGATGCGACCGCTGGGGCGCCGGAATCGAGCAGTGGATGCGGTACCCGGCAGCTCGCGGGGAACGACGGTGGTCACGACGGCGCCCCGCTTCTTCTCTCATCGGTCACGACTGGGCCTCCTCGGGCGTGAAGGCGTTGACCCGCCGCAGCAGGAGCGCCAGGAAGACGGCGGCGACCACGAACAGCAGCACGGCGAGCGCCGAGGCGTAGCCGAGCTGGAAGTTGCTGAACCCGCGCACGTAGATCCACTGGGTGTAGGTGAGCAGCGAGTCGTCCGGGTAACCGGCCACCGCGCCTGCCGCATCGCCGACCGACGCCTTGCCCGAGGCGACGGCCGAGGCGACCGCGGCCTCGGTGAAGTACTGAAGCGCCGCGATGACGCCGGTGACGCCCGCGAACACGAGCACCGGGATGATGTTGGGGAAGGTCACGTAGCGCCCGCGCTGGATCGCGTTGGCGCCGTCGAGCTCGGCCGCCTCGTACTGCTCGCGCGGCACGTCGAGCAGCGCCGCCAGGAAGATGATCATCACGTCGCCCATCACCCAGACGCCGAGCAGGACGAGCGACGGCTTGGCCAGACTCGGGTCGCTGAACCAGAGGGGCCCCTGGACGCCCACGGCCTTGAGGATCGTGTTGATCGGGCCCGTTCCAGGGTTGAAGAGGAACACGAACGCGACCACCGAGGCCACTGGAGGCACGAGCGCGGGCAGGTAGAACACGGTGCGCCAGAATCCGGATGCCTGGCGCGCTCGCACGAGCAGCCCGGCGACGCCCAGCGAGGTCAGCAGTCTCACCGGCACCAGGATCACAACGAACCACAGGGTGTTGCCGGCCGCCGTCCAGATCTTCGGGTCCTCGGTGAAGAGGTACTGGTAGTTGCGCAGCCCGATCCACTCCGGATCGGAGAGCAGGTTGTACCGCGTGAAGCTGTAGAACACGGATGCCACCAGCGGGTACCCGAAGAACAGCCCGAGCCCCAGCAGGGCCGGCGTCAGCATCGCAAGGGCGGTGAGCAGACGCCGGCGCTGCGAGCGCCGCAGGCCCGGGCGGACCCGAGCCACAAGGGTTCCGGCCCGCCCGGTGCGAGATGCGAGGGTGGTCACTACGGACCGCTGACCAGTGCCAGCGAGTTGTTGACGTCCTTGTCGACGCCCGCGAGCCCGGCGGCGAGGTCGCCGCCCTTCCCCTGCTGGTACTTCAGCCAGTAGTCCTCGAGCGACTGCTGATAGCCGGCGCCCACTGGGCTCGGCGGCGTGGTCGTCGACTTCGGGTTGGCCATGATGTCGAGGAAGGTGCCGAACTGGGCTCCCAGGTCGAGCTTGGGCGAGGCAAGGGCGCCGGAGGTGGTGGGCGCGTTCTTGAGGCCGTTCGCCAGCTTGACCACGGCGTCCGTGTTCGTCGTCAGGTATTTCAACAGCGCCCAGGCAAGCTCGGGGTTCTTCGAGCCCTTCGAGATGCCGCCGATGTTGCCGGTGATGTAGCCGCCGCCCTGCAGATCGCCGTGGTCGGCCGCGGTGGGGAACGGCGCCGTGCCGTAGTCGAGATCCGGCGTCTGATCGGCGATGAACGCGGTGCGGTACTCGCCGTCGAGGTTCATGGCGACCTGGCCGGTCTGGAACGCGTTGTCGGCCGAGAACTCCTGGCCGAGCCCCGCGGTGAAGGCCTGCAGCTTGTCGTAGCCGATCTTGTCGACGAAAGCCTTCTGCCAGCTCATGATCTCGTTCCAGGCCTGGTCGCCGCCGATCGCCGACGTGCCGTCCGGCTTCAGCCACTGCGCGCCGGTTGACGGTCCCCAGTGCGCTGCCGAGTTCTCGTAGAAGCCCATCAGCGGGTCGAAGCCGAGCTGCTTGATAGAACCGTCGGCGTTGTAGGTGGTGAGCTTGAGCGCCATCGTCTCGAGCTCGTCGAGGCTCTTCGGCGGGGCGCTGAAGCCGGCGTCGGCCAGCTCCTTCTTGTTGTAGTACAGGCCGTACACGTCGGCGAGCACCGGCATCGCGCAACGCTTCTTCTTGTACTCGGTGTAGCTGCGCACCGTGTCGCTGAACTGGCTGAGGTCGACCTTGTCGCGCGCGATGTACGGGTCGAGGTCGCGGAACGCGCCGCTGCTGCAGAAGCTGCCGACGATGTCCGTCGAGTACGAGATGCCGACGTCGACGTTGTTGCCCGCCGAGATGGCCTTCTGCAGCTTGTCGTCGTCCTGGCCGGAGTGCACCGTCACCTTGACGTCGGGGTTGGCCTTCTCGAAGTCGTCGACGACTGACTGGATGACCTTGGCCTCCCGGTCGGTGAAGAAGTGCCACAGCGACACCGAGCCGGACAGGTGGGTGGGCGTGGTCTTGTCGATGCTGTCGGAGCCGCCGCCTCCGCTGCACGCGGCGAGCATGGCGGTCGCGGCGAGTGCCGCGGTGACGGCGGCGATACGCCGCTTGGGGATTCTGCGATTCACGTTGCTGGTCCTCTCTCGGTCTCTCATGGCGTGCTGATGTCGGCGACCAGACGATCGTGGATGCGGCCGACGAGCATCCGGCGAGCGCCGCCCAGAACGGGTGGGCCCGCGATTCCGCTCTCGCGCACGGCGGGGCGCCAGCGCGAGGAGTGTTCGAGGCGGCGGGATTCGATCCCGCTGAGACGTTCGGCAACGAGCTCGGCCAGGCGGGATCCCCCCGCTGCACCGGTGGGGCCGCCGAGCACCACGAGTTCCGGATCGAGAACGGCGAGCACCGGGATGACGCCCAGCACGACCCTGTCTGCCAAGGCGTTCACGGCGTCGTCATCGAGGTTCGCGAGCAGCGGGGCGACCGCATCGCCGCCGAGCAGGTCGGTGAGGTCCTCGGCTCCCGCCACCAAACCCTCCGCCGCTCGGGGCACCGGCAGGTAGCCGATCTCGCCGGCGCCGCCCGCCGCTCCGCGGTGGAGCGTGCCGCCGAGGTCGACCGCGAGGCCGAGACCGTCGCCCAGCCAGAGCAGGGCGAAGCTCGCGACATCCTGTCCGGCGCCGACGGCTCGTTCGGCGATGGCGGCGAGGTTCACGTCATTGTCGAGTGCCACCTCGAGGTGCAGCGCGTCCTCGATGCGCCGCCGCGCTCCCCGTTCGGGCCAACCGGGCAGCGTGTCGGTGAACGAGAGGGAGTCGCCGTCGGCCGAAATCGCGGCCTGGACTCCGACCCAGACCAGGGCGACCGTCTCGGGGTCGACGTCGGCCGCCGCGCACGCCGCGTCGATCGCCGCCCGCACATCGCCCTCGGGGGTGCGGTCGTGATCATCGGTGGCGAACTCGACGATGGGATGGTCGCGGTCCAGCGCATCGACCACCGTCGTCGCGATCCGCCGATCCCGGATGTCGATGGCGACACCGCGCAGGCGATCCGCCCGCACTCCGTAGCTGATGGCGTTCGGGCCTCGCCCGCCCGACACCTCGCCGACCGGCTCGATGAGCCCGGCGCGTTCCAGGCGGGCGACCATCTGCGCGGCGGTCGGCTTCGACAGCCCGCTCAGCTCGCCGAGGCGGTTGCGGGTGAGAGACCCGTGCTCGAGCAGCAGCGCGAGCGCGGCGCGGTCGTTGTGCTCGCGCAACCACGACGGCGTACCTGGGGCCACGTCGGTCATCGGTTCCTCTCGGGTCGCAGCTGCGGTGCTGACGGTGCACGGTTCCCGGGGGATGGGCTCCGTGCGCCGATCCGGTCGAGCGGGTCTGGCTCCGTCCGACCGGATCGGGTTGCCGAGGAATGTATCAATAAAGTTTCTTTATGGATAGAGGAAACGGGAGAATCCGCGACGATCTGAAAGGGCGGAGCGACACCGACCGCCTGGCCGAAATCGCCGCGGGATCAGGAAGAACCGCAGAAATGGGACCGAAATCGCACGAAAACTGCGATCCAGCCTGAATTGTGCGCGCCGACCGAGCTCGTCGGAGAGACTGAAGGGTGACCTCCGAGCCGAATGTGCACCCGAGCCATCCGTCAGTCGATGGTGTGCCGACCGCCGAAGAAGCCGTCGCCCTGGTCCGGCAGTGGCTCGCGGCGAGCGCTGACGTGAAGCCCGATCCCAGCGCCGAGCGGCTGGCCGGTGTGCTGAAGGATCCGCGCGGGCTCGAATTCACGCTGGGGTTCGTCGACAAGGTGGTCCGCCCCGAAGATCTGCGGGTCGCGGGCAAGAACCTCGAGATGCTCGCTCACCGCATCCCGCGATTCCTGCCCTGGTACCTGCGCGCTGCGATCGCGGTCGGCGGCGGCTTCGCGCGGATCCTGCCCTGGCCGATCATCCCGATCTCGCGGTGGGTACTGCGTCGCATGGTCGCGCACCTCGTGGTCGATGCCGACCCGAAGACGTTGGGGAAGACGCTGCAGAAGCTGCGCACCCGTGGCATCCGGCTCAATGTCAACCTGCTCGGCGAGGCCGTGCTCGGCGACCGCGAGGCGCGCAGCCGCCTGGGCGGCACCCAGCAGCTGCTCGCACGGGATGACGTCGACTACGTCTCTGTCAAGGTCTCGTCGGTGGTCAGCCAGCTCTCGATGTGGGGCTTCGACGAGACCGTCACGCGAGTCGTCGAGCGGCTGACGCCGCTGTACGAGCAGGCCGCGTCATCCCGGAGCACCAAGTTCATCAACCTCGACATGGAGGAGTACCGCGATCTCGACCTGACCATCGCGGTCTTCACCACCCTGCTCGAGCAGCCGGAGCTGCACCGCCTCGAGGCCGGAATCGTCTTGCAGGCGTATCTGCCCGACTCGGTCGCGGCGCTCGACCGCCTGATGGCCTGGGCGCGCCACCGCGTCGCCGAGGGCGGGGCCGGCATCAAGGTGCGCATCGTCAAGGGCGCCAACCTGGCGATGGAGAACGTCGACGCGACGATCCACGGCTGGCCGCTCGCGACCTGGTCGAGCAAGCAGGAGACCGACACCAACTACAAGCGCCTGCTCGTCCGCGCCTTCACCCCGCAGAACACGGATGCGGTGCGCATCGGCGTCGCCGGCCACAACCTCTTCGACCTCGCGTTCGCCTGGTTGCTCGCCAAGAAGCGTGGAGTGCAGCACCGGGTCGAGGTCGAGATGCTGCTGGGCATGGCGACCGCGCAGGCCGACGCGGTGCGCAAGGAGACCGGCGGACTGCTGCTGTACACGCCCGTGGTGCAGCCGGGCGAGTTCGACTCCGCGATCAGCTACCTGGTGCGGCGGCTGGAAGAGAACGCCTCGAGCGAGAACTTCATGTCGGGCGTCTTCGAGCTCGACGACAAGGCGATCTTCGCGCGCGAAGCCGACCGGTTCGCGGCCTCCCTCGACGCCCTCGACGACCGGGTGCCCGCGCCGCGCCGCGTGCAGGATCGGCTGCATCCCGAGTTGCCGACCGCACGTCTCGCCTTCGAGAACGAGCCGGACACCGATCCGGCCATCGCGGTGAACCGCGAGTGGGGGCGCGCGATCCTGGAGCGCAGCGTCTCGTCGAAGCTGGGTCTCTCGACCCTGGCGGATGCGCGCCTCACCACAGAAGACCAGGTGCGCGAACGCGTCCGAGCGACGGCCGAGGCCGGCACGGACTGGGGCCGCACCACCGGAGTCGCCCGTGCCGAGCTGCTCGACCGGGTCGGCGAGGTGCTCTCGGTGTTCCGCGGGCGGCTCATCGAGGTCATGGCGGCCGAGACCGGCAAGACCATCGCCGAGGCGGATGTCGAGGTCAGCGAGGCGGTCGACTTCGCGCACTACTACGCGGCCCGCGCGCGCGAGCTCGACTCCGTCGAGGGCGCCACCTTCGTGCCCGAGCCGCTCACGCTCGTCGTGCCGCCGTGGAACTTCCCGGTGTCGATCCCGGCGGGCGGCGTGCTGTCTGCCCTGGCATCGGGGAGCGCCGTGCTGCTCAAGCCGGCTCGGCTCGCCCAGCGCAGCGGCGCGGTGCTGGCCGAGGCGATCTGGGAGGGCGGGATCCCTCGCGAGGTGTTCGGCCTGGTGGATCTCGCCGAGAGCCGACTCGGCGAAACGCTGATCACCGCGCCCGAGGTCGGGCGCGTGGTGCTGACCGGCAGCTACGAGACGGCCGCGCTGTTCCGCTCGTGGAAGCCGGATCTGCCCCTGCTCGCCGAGACCAGCGGCAAGAATTCCATCATCGTGACTCCCAGCGCCGATCTCGACCTGGCGGTCAGCGACGTCGTGAAGAGCGCGTTCGGCAACGCCGGGCAGAAGTGCTCGGCGGCCTCGCTGGTGATCCTCGTGGGGTCGGTGGCGAAGTCCGAGCGGTTCCGCCGGCAGCTCGTCGACGCCACCAACACGCTCGCCGTCGGCTGGCCGAACGATCCGGCGACCCAGATGGGCCCGACCGTCGAGAAGGTGCAGGGCAAGCTGCTTCGCGGCCTCACCAAGCTGGACGAGGGCGAGAGCTGGCTGGTGCAGCCGCGCCGGCTGGACGACTCCGACCGGCTCTGGTCGCCGGGTGTGCGCGACGGGGTGGCTCCGGGCAGCGAGTTCCATCTGACCGAGTACTTCGGGCCCGTTCTCGGGGTCATGGAGGCGGCCACGCTCGACGAGGCCATCGAGCTGCAGAACGCGGTGGCCTACGGGCTCACGGGCGGCATCCACTCGCTCGACCCCGACGAGGTGTCCACCTGGTTGGATCGGGTGCAGGCGGGCAACCTCTACGTCAACCGTCCGATCACCGGGGCCATCGTGCGGCGGCAACCCTTCGGCGGGTGGAAGCGCTCATCGGTCGGACCCGGCACCAAGGCGGGCGGACCGAACACCCTGTTCGCCCTCGGATCGTGGCAGCCGGTGCCCGCACCCGAGAGCGGCGAGCTGCATCTCGAGGGTGTGAACGCGCGCGTCACGGCCGTGATCGAGGCGTCGCAGCCCGCGCTCGACTACCTCGAGTTCGAGACCGTGCGCCGCGGAGCCCTCTCCGACGCCGACGCCTGGGAGCACGAGTTCTCGGTCGCGCGCGATGTCTCGGGCCTGGGCGTGGAACGCAACGTGTTCCGCTACCGGCCGGCCGCGACGACGATCCGGCTCGCCGAGGGCGGCTCGCTCGCCGAGTTCGTGCGCCTGCTGGCGGCGGGAGTGCTCGCGCAGGCGACGCTGACGTTGAGCTCGGCGGTCCCGGTTCCCTCCGGTCTACTGCCGCTCATCGACGCGGCCGACCTGGGGGGCGAGTTGCTGCTCGGCATCCAGTCGGTGACGATCGAGTCGGATGCCGCGTTCGCGGCCCGCGCGCGCACCGAACTGCCCGGCCGCATCCGTCTGGTCGCGGGGCCGGAGTCGACGGCCGCCGCCGAGCTGGCCGCCGCGCTCGAGGGCAGCCCGGATGTCGCGATCTGGGCGGGACCGGTGACCAGCGCCGGCCGCATCGAACTGTTGCCGTTCCTGCTCGAGCAGGCCGTGTCGATCACGGCGCACCGCTTCGGCAACCCGGACCGAGGGATGATCGGGCTGACGCTGTAGCGGGTGGCGCTCGAGGCGGGTCAGCTCTGCTTCGGGCGCACGCTGAAACCGAGCTCGGTCAGGACCTTCACCGCGCCCGACTTGCCGCCCTCGAAATCGGTCGACGCCAGCCGCGTTCCGGTCGCGATCTCGTAGGCCGCGCCGAGGATCGCCTTCGGCGGGTAGACGCGTCCGCCGTGCACCAGGTCGTAGGTGGTGGTCGGGGCGTAGCCGCGTTTCGCGAAGAAGGCATCGGCGCCCAAGGCGTCGTACTCCTGAGCGGCCTGTGCAACGTGACCCGCTGTCACCCGGTTCCAGTCGATGGCATTCATCGTTCGATTGTCACGCGGCGGCCCAGAACTCGCCAGGGGTCACGACGGCGCGTGCGCCTCGAGGAACTCGTAGACCTCGGTCAGATCGACGCCGGTGAAGGTCCCGGTCGGCATCGCCGCGAGCAGCGATGACTCGAGGCGGGCGCTCGGCCACGCCTTGGTGGCCCAGCGCTCGGCGAGTGCGCTCGGCGGTTGCCGGCAGCACGACGGGTCGGGGCAGGTCGAGACCATGCGGCGCGTGGTGTCCCGCCCGCGGAACCACTTGGCGTGTGCGAAGGGGGTGCCCACGCTCACCGAGAAGACGCCGCTCGAGGTGGTCTGGATGCTGGAGGTGCACCACGAGGTCCCCGCCGGCTTGTCGGTGTACTGGTGGTACGGGCTGAAGCGGTCCTCGACGTCGAAGACCTGCCGTGCACTCCACTTGCGGCAGACGAACTGGCCCTCGACCGCGCCGAGCGCATCCGTGGGGAACGCGACGCCGTCGTTCTCGTAGGCCTTCGAGAGCGCCCCGCTCTCGTGCACCTTGAGGAAGTGCACCGGGAGCCCGAGGTGCTGCGTCGCGAGGTTGGTGAAGCGGTGGGCCGCTGTCTCGTAGCTGACCGCGAAGGCGTCTCGAAGATCCTCGACCGAGAGCTCGCGCGCCTCCTTGGCGGCGGTCAGGAAGTCGACGGCGCTCTGCTCCGGCAGCATCAGGGCGCCGGCCAGGTAGTTGGTCTCGACCCGCTGCCGCAGGAACTCGGCGAAGTCCTGCGGCTCGGGGCTGCCGAGCACGTGCGCGGCCAGCGCCTGCAGCAGCTCGGAGCGCGGGTCGCCGGCGCCCTGCCGCACGGGCAGGTAGATGCGCCCGTTGGCCTGGTCAGTCACGCTGCGCGTCGTGGCGGGCAGGTCGGCCACGTAGTGCAGCGTGAAGCCCAGATGCGTGGCCAGGTCGGAGGCGACCCGCTGCGACAGCGGCCCGCCGCGGTGCCCGACGGCCTTCAGCAGCTCGCGCGCGGTCTTCTCGAGCTCGGGAAAGTAGTTGCCGCGCTTGCGCTGCTCGGCGCGCAGCTCGGTGTTCGCGCGCCTGGCCTCCTCCGGAGTCGCCGCGCGCTCGCGATGCAGCCGCTCGAGCTCGTCGTGCAGGCCGAGGATGGTCTCGATCGCCTCGTCGCTCAGGGTCTTGCGCACCGGCAGCGGCGGCAGCGGCAGGCTGCTGTAGAGCGGCCCGCGCTGGGCGCGCTCCAGCGCGATCTCGAGGGCGGCGCGCTTCGACGGCGGCTCGGCGCTCAGCAGCTCGTCGAGCGTGACGCCGAGCGCGCGCGCGAGCTTCTGCAGCTCGACCAGCTTCAGCTCGCGCTTGCCGTTCTCGATCACCGACACCTGCGAGGGCGCGCGGCCGATCGCGGTGGCGAGGGCGTCGAGGGTGAGGCCGCGGTCCACCCGGAGTTGGCGGATGCGGCGGCCGATCGTGAGGGAGTCGAGCACCTCATCATCGTCGGGGGTTTCGCGGGGCTTCTGTGCCATGCATCCCAGGATGCCACGGCCATTCTTCGAGAAAACAGAAAGTTCCCAATATTTCTGAGCGGAAATCTCGCGAAAACCCCTTGCGCCGCGCGCAGAGTCGGAGACAGAGCACCCATCGCCCACCGAAGGAGCACCCCATGACCAGCACCCCGATGCACCCGGGAGACCAGACCCAGACCGCCGCCGAGCTCGAGGCCGAGTGGGCCGCCGACCCGCGGTGGAGCGGGGTCCGGCGCGACTACACGGCCGACGACGTCATCGCCCTGCGCGGCCCGGTGCGCGAGGAGCCGACGCTGGCCCGGCGCGGGGCCGAGAAGCTGTGGGAACTGATCCAGGACAACGCCGAGAACCACGACGAATGGGTTGCCGCGCTGGGAGCTATCACCGGCAACCAGGCCGTGCAGCAGGTGCGCGCCGGGCTGCAGGCGATCTACCTGAGCGGCTGGCAGGTCGCCGCCGACGGCAACCTCAGTGGCCAGACCTACCCGGATCAGAGCCTCTACCCGGCCAATTCCGTGCCCGCGGTCGTGCGGCGCATCAATAACGCTCTGCTCCGCAGCGCGCAGATCGAGTTCGCCGAGACCGGCGCGACCTCCCGCGACTGGATGGCGCCCATCGTCGCCGACGCCGAGGCCGGCTTCGGCGGTCCTCTCAACGCCTACGAGCTGATGCTCTCGATGATCGAGGCCGGAGCAGCGGGCGTTCACTGGGAGGACCAGCTCGCGAGCGAGAAGAAGTGCGGTCACATGGGTGGCAAGGTGCTCGTGCCGACCGGCCAGCACATCCGGACCCTCAATGCCGCTCGGCTCGCCGCCGACGTTGCCGGCGTGCCGAGCATCATCGTGGCGCGCACCGACGCGCTCGCCGCGACCTTGCTGACCAGCGACCACGACGAGCGCGACCGTGAGTTCCTCACGGGAACGCGCACCGCCGAGGGGTTCTACGAGGTGCAGAACGGACTCGGCCCGGTGCTCGCGCGGGGTCACGCCTACGCGCCGTACGCCGACTTGCTCTGGGTCGAGTCTGCCGAGCCTGACCTCGAGCTCGCGCGCACCTTCGCCGAGAGCATCCACGCCGAGTTCCCCGACCAAAAGCTCGCCTACAACTGCTCGCCGAGTTTCAACTGGAAGCGTCACCTCGACGACGCTCAGATCGCGACCTTCCAGCGCGAACTGAGCGCCATGGGCTACGCCTTCCAGTTCATCACGCTCGCCGGATTCCACTCCCTCAACCACGGGATGTTCGAACTCGCCTCGGGCTACCGCGACCGCCAGATGAGCGCGTACGTGGAGCTGCAGGAGGCCGAGTTCGCGGCGGAGGCTCGCGGCTACACCGCGACCAAGCACCAGCGGGAGGTGGGAACCGGCTACTTCGACCGGATCTCCACCGCCCTCAACCCCGACAGCGCCACCCTCGCGCTCGTGGGCTCGACCGAGTCCGCGCAGTTCCACTGACACTTCGATCCGACAGGAGACGACCATGAACACGAACGACCGCATGCAGGTGCTGGCCGAACCCGGTGAGGGCTTCGACCGCATCCTCACCCCCGAGGCTCTGGCCTTCCTCACCCGGCTGCACGACCAGTTCGCCGGGCGGCGACACGACCGCCTGGACGCCCGGATGCAGCGGCGGGCGGCGATCGACAACGGCCGCGACCTGCGCTTCCTCGACGAGACCCGTGGCATCCGCGAGGACGCCAGCTGGCGCGTCGCGGGCCCCGGCCCCGGACTCGAGGACCGCCGGGTCGAGATCACCGGACCGACCGATCCCAAGATGGCGATCAACGCCCTCAACTCGGGAGCCAAGGTCTGGCTGGCCGACCAGGAGGACGCCACCAGCCCGACCTGGGCCAACGTGATCGGCGGGCAGGCCACGCTGCGCGACGCGATCCGGGGCGAGCTCGAGTTCACGAGCCCCGAGGGCAAGGAGTACCGGGTCGCCGATCCGAACCGCACCCCGACGATCGTGATGCGCCCGCGCGGCTGGCACCTGGTCGAGAAGCACCTGCGCTACATCGACCCGGCGGGGATCGCGAGCCCGGCATCCGGATCGCTGGTCGACTTCGGTCTGTACTTCTTCCACAACGCGAAGGAGCTGATCGCGCGCGGCAGCGGCCCGTACTTCTACCTGGCCAAGACCGAGAACCACCTCGAGGCGCGGCTGTGGGATGACATCTTCACCTTCAGCGAGAACGCGCTCGGCATCGAGCACGGCACGATCCGTGCCACTGTGCTGATCGAGACCATCCCGGCAGCGTTCGAGATGGACGAGATCCTCTACGAGCTGCGGGACCACTGCGCCGGGTTGAACGCGGGCCGCTGGGACTACATCTTCTCGATCATCAAGAACTTCCGCGGTCGCGGCGCCAGCTTCGTGCTGCCCGACCGCTCGAAGATCACGATGACGGTGCCGTTCATGCGCGCCTACACCGAGCTGCTCGTGCAGACCTGCCACAAGCGGGGCGCACACGCCATCGGCGGCATGAGCGCGTTCATCCCGAACCGCCGCAATCCCGCGGTCACGCAGCGGGCGCTCGAGCAGGTCGCGGCCGACAAACGCCGCGAGGCCGGCGACGGCTTCGACGGGACGTGGGTGGCGCATCCGGACCTCATCGAGACGGCCAGAGCCGAGTTCGACGCCGTGCTCGGCGACCGCCCCAACCAGGTGGATCGCCAGCGTCCCGAGGTGCACGTCGAGGCGAGCGACCTGCTCGATCTGCGCATCGATGGCGAGGTCACGGATGAGGGGGTGCGGTCGAACGTCTCGATCGCGGTCCGCTACCTCGAGAGCTGGTTGCGCGGTGTGGGCGCGGCCGCGATCGACGACCTCATGGAGGATGCTGCAACTGCCGAGATCAGCCGCTCGCAGCTCTGGCAGTGGATGCACCAGGGCATCGTGACGCGCGAGAGCACGCCGATCACACGCGAGCTGGTCGAACGTCTGCTCGACGAGACGCTCGGGGGCGCCGAGCGGAGCCCCGGCGACAAGTTCGACGAGGCCGCCGAGGTCTTCCGGCTGGTCACGCTCGGGGACGACTTCCCGACGTTCCTGACGATCCCGGCGTATGCGCGGTACCTGGTCGACGAGACCGCGTCGACCGCCACGGGTCCGGTGCGCACGCTGGCGGCCGCCTAAGGCCCGCCGGCTGAGCCAGAACGGCCGCCCCGTGGTTCAGGCGGGGCGGCCGTTCGGGCGGTTGTTTCGACGGACGAACAAGCTCCCATCTCATTTCCCGAAATGGTCTAGGTGTGGGACTGACCGGAGACCGGACAGACTTCAGGCGAAAACGGTGGCGGGGGGCGGTGGTCCTCGAGGTACGCCTTCGCTTCCATGTAGCTGGGTGAGACTACGCGGCCGATGGGAACCGCGGCGACCCCGGCTGCGCCGGCGAGTTTCAAAGCCCCCGCCGCCGACTGAATGTGCACACCGCTGACCCAGGCATCATCGAGCAGAAGCACCCGTTGACCCCGCACTTTGTTGGCGTCGACGCGAAATCTCTGCGGGTCAAGGACGCGGCGCCGGGCTCTATCGAGTCCTGCCGGGCCAACGTACGTCATGTCAAGTTGGGTGAACCCTTCGCCAAACATGCGCCGCATCTCGTCCACAGGATGCGCCCCATTGCGACCACCGCTCGAGGGCACGGTTGCGATGGCTTGGATCGGTCCGAAGCATGAAAGGTGACGTTCGAGCGCGAGGTAGAGCACGTTGAAGAGTCGGTCACGTGCGGCCGTGCGCGTTTGGTCGCTGACAGCGGACGACTTGTAGTTGTAGAGGTCGCTCATTGCCTGGGCGCCATCAACCGCGTACGTGATTGGTGCGACAAGGTCCGCGGTGGGGTGCCCTGAGTGCATGTGGCCATTGCACGGGTAGCAATTGGTGTAACCGGTACTCAATGAGGGCGTTGTGCATACGGCACAGGTAAGCCCGGATGTCCGATCTGGATTCCAGAAGACTGAGCGCAGCGGGGCGAGGCGGTCTGGAACGCCAGCCATTTAGGCTCCTGCGGGAGTCAGCACTCGCTCTGACCAGACCGGGGTCTGGGTAGGTCGTGCGGCGATCGCGCGAACTGCCTGAATTGCCTCCTGTGCGTTGGCGACGACCGACACATCGAACTGCTTCTCGACAAGATCCTTCGCCCAGTTGGTTGATTGGTAAACGGCCCGAGTGATAATCACGGGGCGGGCGTGTCTGGTCGCGGCGCGCGCCTGAATGCGGGTTCCGCTGTTCTCGCCGGCCTCGACGATCAATGTCATGCTGGCAAAGGCACTCATCACGTGATTCCGCATTGGGAACGACACCTTGGTCGGCGGGGCATCCGGCCAGAACTGGGACAGGAGAAGATGTTCAACCGCGACCTGTTCCTGAAGGTCTCGATTCTCTGGAGGGTACGCTCCACGGATTCCGGTTCCGACTATTCCGATGGTCCGGTTGCCGAACTCGAGGGAGGCCCTCATGGCCGCGGAATCAACGCCTCGGGCAAGGCCCGAGACCACCGGATGCCCGTCCTCGGCAATGAGTGGTATGACCTCTCGGATGAATCGCTCCGCACCCTCCGACGGATTGCGCGTGCCCACCACTGCCACCGAGCTCTCGTCGGCGGCGTCGAAATGACCTCTCCAGAATAGAAGGGGAGGATAGTCATGCACCGAGCGAAGCTGCGTTGGGTAGTCATCGCTGTAGATCGAAGCCACCCCGATGCCATCTGCCTCCCAGCCTCGGAGCGCAGATTCAGCAGCGTCGATTGACTCTTGGAAGCCATCGCCAATGAGTTCGACCGGAGTATCGCGAGCGAGTATGAGGCTCGCGGACCTCTTCTCGAGATCAGTCCTGATGTCAGACCAGCGCGACTTGTCCCGCTGAAGCAGCGCGATCAGGGCGAGAGTCTCAAGCTCGCTCATCTCACCACCATGACCCAACAGTACGCGTCTGAACGCGGCCCGGCGGATGCCTTCCCGGCCGTGCCACATTCTCTCATGAATAGAACATACGTTCGACCACCGACGCGCATAGGCTGCGTTCCGCAGGGAGCCATCGCTCAGTCGTAGCTGCGGTGGATCAGATGCGACAGCACGATCGCGCTGCGGGTGTGATCCACCGAGGGCGCGATCCGCACCCGTTCCAGCGCGTCCTCCAGCGACGGGATGTCGCGCGAGCGGATGTGCACCATGGCGTCGGCCGACCCGGTGACGGTCGAGGCATCCACCACCTCGGGCACGCCCGAGAGGATGCGCTTGAGGTCGTCAGGGGCGACGGTGCCGCGGCAGAACAGCTCGACGTAGGCCTCGGTGCCGAGGCCGTCGACGGCCGGGTCGACCTGGATCGTGAAGGAGCGGATGACGCCGTCGGCCACCAGCCGGTCGACGCGCCGTTTCACCGCGGACGCCGAGAGCCCGATCCGGTCGCCGATGTCGCCGTAGCCGGCGCGGGCGTTCTGGCGTAGGAGGTCGAGGATGCCGTAGTCGAGATTGTCCACGGCGACACGATACGGGGATTCTTTGCATTCGGGAACCGAATGACGGCGATTCGATGCGCAGGACGCTCTGAACCCTCGGATGCGTGCGTGCAGACTGGATGGATGACCATGACCCAGCCCTCCGCCTCCGCCCCTGAGCGCGTCGCCACGCGCCGCACTGTGCTGATGTGCCGGCCGGACTTCTTCACGGTCAGCTACCGGATCAACCCGTGGATGCATCCCGAAGACCCCACGGACACCAGCCTGGCCGTCACCCAGTGGGAGACCCTGTACGCCAAGTACCTCGAGCTCGGGTACGACGTGCAGCTGATCGACGGCCTCGAGGGGCTGCCCGACATGGTCTACGCCGCGAACGGCGGGTTCGTGCTCGATGGCATCGCCTACGGTGCCAAGTTCCAGTACCCGGAGCGCCAGCCCGAGGGTCCGGCCTACATGGAGTGGTTCGCGGCCAACGGCTTCCAGGTCGCCGAGCCGGTCTCGACCAACGAGGGCGAGGGCGACTTCCTGCTGGTCGGCGACACCATCTACGCCGGCACCGGATTCCGCAGCGACGCCGCCAGCCACGACGAGCTTCGGCGGATCTACGGCCGCGAGGTCGTGACGCTGACGCTGATCGACCCGTCGTTCTACCACCTCGACACCGCCTTCGCGGTCCTCGACAGTAACGGCGGACCGGGTTCGGTCGCGTTCCTGCCGAAGGCGTTCGACGCGGCATCGCTCGACATCCTCGACAGCCGCTTCCCGGATGCCATCCACGTCAACGACGCCGACGCGGCCGTCCTGGGCCTCAACTCGTTCAGCGACGGCAAGAACGTGATCATCGCCTCGCGCGCCACCGATTTCGAGCGCCAGCTGCGCGAGCGCGGCTTCACGCCGCACGGCGTCGACCTGAGCGAATTGCTGCTCGGGGGCGGCGGCGTGAAGTGCTGCACCCTGGAGCTGCGGCGATGAGTGAGACGGCCGTGTCGTCCGAGACGGCCCGATACCTCGAGCAGGTCGAGGAGTTCGGCGCTCACAACTACCACCCGCTCGAGGTCGTGGTGTCCGAGGGATTCGGCGCTTGGGTCACCGACGTCGACGGCAAGCGCTACCTGGACTGCCTGGCCGCATATTCGGCGATCAACTTCGGGCACGGGCATCCGGTGCTGGTGGATGCCGCCAAGGCCCAGCTCGACCGCATCACCCTGACCAGCCGCGCC
>Ga0207698_10000153_pt1 | contig 44331 bp, 50 predicted proteins | sample KBSCornC22_FD_184298 | JGI IMG/M metagenome (GOLD analysis project Ga0207698, IMG submission 184298) | Corn rhizosphere microbial communities from Kellogg Biological Station, Michigan, USA - KBS Corn C2-2 (SPAdes) (version 2) | ecosystem: Host-associated > Plants > Roots > Rhizosphere > Soil ... | reverse complement strand
GTCGACGTCAGAGGTGAACGACTTGATGTTGTCGATTGCGGGTGAGGCGTTGCGGTACGTCCGTGACCACCCGGTTGTTGAACAGGTCGCGGCGTGAGTTTGTGGCACTGCCCGCCGCCGTGCGACGTCGAATGGGTCAGCGTCACACAGTCGGACTGCTGGCTGTGCGGTAACCCCGGGGTGTTTGGCGACAGTCCGAACAGTGATGGCAGGCCGTTCATTTGGAACGGCGTGGTGCAACGACCGCCCGAAGAAGAGGAAGCGGCATGAATGACCACCTCACGATTCCGGTCATCGACAGTGACGACTGCCTGGACAGGGTAGTGCTGCCAACTCCGTCTTCGACGCCAGAGGAGCAGTACATCCGCCCGCTGATACCCGACATCTGGACGACGAACCACCAGCTACGGAAGGTGCTGTATCAAGAGCCGCCAGGTGAAACCGTGCTGATCCCAGAGCGTGAGGTGACGCGACGGATGGCACAGAACATCCACGGCGGAACGATCCTGGGACTGCCTGTCCGCGTAGTCGCGGGCATCACCGAACCGATGATCGCGTTCCCATTGAAACGGATGGACTACCCATGAGCCCGAAGATCCTTGTGTGGGACATCGAAACCACACCAGCACTCGCGGACGTGTGGCAACTGTTCGACGTCAACGTCTCACTGAACCAGTTACGGGAAGTCAGTCACGTCCTCTGTGTTGCCGCGAAGTGGGTCGACCAGCCAGCAGTGAAGTTCTTCTCCGACCATCACACCGGCCACGACGCGATGGTCGGAGAAGTGTGGAAACTGCTGGACGAAGCAGACGCAGTGGTGTCCTTCAACGGCAAATCTTTCGACACGAAGCACATGAATCGCGAGTTCGTTCTAGCCGGCGCTCCCCCGCCTTCGCCGTTCGTCGAGATTGACCTGTGCTCTGTCGTGAAGGGCCGGTTCAAGTTCCAGTCGGGGAAGTTGGCGCACGTCTCAGACCAGCTCGGCCTAGGCGCGAAAACCCACCACGACGGCCACGAACTGTGGCAGCGGTGCATGGACGGAGACGAGGCGGCGTGGCGGGTGATGAAGCGCTACAACATCCAAGACGTCCGGTTGACGGAAGACCTCTACAAGAGGTTGCTGCCGTGGATTCCACCGTCGATGCACCCGAACCAGCAGGTCTTCGGTACGGACCCGGAGTCGTGTCCGCGGTGCGGTGAAGGCCCGTTGCAGCGCAGGGGTTTCCGGTATACGCCGACCGCGGCGTTTCAACGATTCCAATGTCAAAGCTGTGGTGGTTGGTCTTCGTCTGGCAAGGCGTTGGCCCGAGTGGATTTGAGAGCAGCATGACCGACAAGGAGAAGTTGCTGGCGGTGTTTGATGACGAGATTCTTCGCACCGCCGACTACGTCACCAACCGACTAGCCGGCCCATACAAGAAGTGGACAACCCCTGACGACATCCGTCAGCACATCCACCAGTACGCCTACGGCGGCGGGAAGAAACACCTGGCGAAATGGTTAGCGGACGGCGAACCACACCGGGTCGTCCTCGCCTTCTACGCCGTCGCACGGCAGCACTGCGAAAAAGAGAAAGCCGCAGCGTCCGGATACGAGGTGACGGATTTGGCGTGGTATTCGCCGGAGAACGTCGCGAAGTGGCTGCCACTGGCACTCGACCCGGCCTGGGACGGCACGAATGACGTCACGGACGAAACCGAGTTCACCAGTGGCAGGACGCCCGCCTTCGAGGGCGGGTCGTTGCTGGCGACGGTGGCAGATGTTCGCGGAGCACTGCGCGCCTGCCCGGATGCCGCGTTCACCGTCCGGCATGACAGTGATGACGCGGAGGCGATGGCGGAGGCGTGCGCGAAGTTGTCGAGGTGGTTGGGCGGGGAGTACCCGGCAGCACCGGGTTACAGGAGTGAGAGGGCAGCGGCATGAAGGCGTCCATAGTCGGCTGGTGTGCGGGGTTTTCCGTCTACTACTTCACACAGCACGCGTGGGGTTGGTTCGCCTTCGGGGTTGGTGTCACCGTGGCGAACCTCCTCGAATACTGGAAGAAGGCGGCATGACAACCGGGATTGACGCACCGCTGCGGGCGGTGCTGGACGAGATCGAGAAGACAGTCCTCGAACGACATCAGAAGTACGGGCCGTCGAACGTCTCTGGTTCACCGGGTGGACCGTTGAACGGTCTGCGTGTCCGCCTTCACGACAAGCTGGCCCGGATAAACAACTGGGTCGATAACGGCGGCACCGCCGATTTCACTGACGACGCCTTTCGGGATGCGTTTGTGGATGTCGTCGGGTATGGGCTGATCGGGTTGCTGGTGGTGGACGGCAAGTGGCCGACAGCAACGGTGAGGACGAAGCCCGGGCACCCCGACTACGTCCACACCGACATCGATTATCCCCTCGTGTGGAAGTGGGAGTCAGGACCAGAAGGAACTGGCTACCGCTGTCATGGCCGATACGGCTCGGCGCCAGGTATCGGACATCTAACAGAAGAAGCTCTCGTCGCGTACTACGGTTCGCGGATCAAGAAGGTGAATGAATGACCACAGCATCAACCGCAACGACCCGACGTTCGACAGCCGGGAAGCCGAACCCTGACATCCTTGCGTGGGAGCAGGAGCTGCTTGCCGCGAAGACGAAGCGGGAGTTGGCCGAGGTGAAGCTGCTTGAACAGCAGGCACGGGACGTCGCCGCGACCGCGCACGTCGCAGAGCTACACGCCGAAGAGATGACGCGGGCGGCAGAGTTCAGTAACGCCAGTGACGAACACAACCACGTCTACAAGTTCTTCGGGTCGGTCACCTCCCAGTCTGCGACGCAGGCGATCGGCGTGCTTAGTCGGTGGTCGCGGATGCACCCGGGGAAGCCGTTCACGATCGTCTTCAACAGCCCTGGCGGCAGCGTGATTGACGGGATGGCGCTGTTCGATCACATCATCGACTTACGGTCGAAGGGCCACCGCATCACCACTGTCGCTCGCGGGATGGCCGCGAGCATGGGCGGTGTGCTGTTGCAGGCCGGCGATCATCGGGTGATGGGGGCCGAGGCGTACGTCTTGATCCACGAACTGTCTGCCGGCACTGGCGGGAAGATCGGGGAGATGGAGGATATGGTGACCTTCTACAAGAAGGTGTGTACTCGTATCGTCAACATCTTCGCTGAGCGGTCGAAGTTGACTGCGAAGCAGATTGACACCCGGTGGAAGCGGACCGACTGGTGGCTCGACTCGAAGGAGTGTTTGGAGTTCGGCCTGGTGGACGAGATAGCCTAGACTAGACACCTGTCCAGATAACTGAAATTTGAGACGCAAAAACCCCCGACCCTACACCTAGTAGGGCCGGGGGTTTTTCGTTCGTCTACGGCAGACCGTTAGAGCGGCAACGAGCACTGTAGGGGCAGTGGGGCGTATCATCCAGCGCTATGAGCAGTGGCAGGTGGAGTGACGACATCTGGGGTGGCGAAGAGCCAACCCACCTCTTCCCGACGCCGCACGTCCACAACTGGCTGAAATGGTCGTGGCCCGGGATGTTCGCGGCGATGTGGCTGTTGTCGTTGTGGATTCACGGCGCCGCACTCCCTGTCGGGCTCGGACTGTGGGTTCTCTCCGTCCTGCCGTTCTACTTCTACGACAGGCGACAGGCTGTTAACGCAGAAAAGGCGGCGTCACCCCCGAAAGGGTGACGCCGCACTCGTCGAACCTACTTCTGCCCTGCTAGGTGATCCTCTAGCAGATGGTGATCTACTGCAGCCACGATCAGATGCTCGTCGAGCTTATTCTCGATCCGGTCGACGGCATCCCGTATCGTCGACCCGCCGTTGTTTTGATACTGCGCCTCGATACTGACCAGCGTCTTTCCCTGGCTGATCTGCTCGCGCAGCATCCAACCGAGCGCCGCCAACAGTGCGGCGACGGCGACTGCGCCGAAAGACGCGACAATGGCGATCAACTAACTGTCCTTAACGTCACCATCAGGTACCCACCAAAATCTGACCTGTTTGTCGGTCGAGCTGTCTGCATGTACTGGGCATGGTCAATCACAACCACCGTCTGCCGGACACCCTCGACGCCGAACTCTTGAAACAACACCGTGTCCCCCGCGGCGTCCAACTCGAACAGCGCCTCAGCCCGTGCCCGGGCTGTGCCAATGTCGGTGTACTTGTGCCCGTTCCGGTCCGTCTCGTGATCCATCACCGCCAGTGGCAGTTGAATCATCTTCTGCCGGCGCGTCCCCGGCAGGGCCTTCACCCCGTAACTGGTGATCTGGGCGCCCGCGCCGATCAGGGTGAACTTCAACGCCAACCACTCAGCTGGCGATGCCGGCAGGTCGAAGTCGGTTGAAGGGGCGAGAGTGAATCCGATAGTCCCAAGTTCGGCGGTCCCTTCACGGGACACTGACTCGACACGGACAGACGCATCACTCAGCGAACCTTTCACTGTCCCCAGTTTGAACAGTTTCGGTTCGGTCGTGTCATACCGGATGCGGCTCGTCTGCAGGTACGCCTCACGAACCTCGCCCGGCCCGGACCCCTCCAAACACAGCCCGACTGTCGGCACACTGAACAGCAGCTTCCCGTTAGGGAGAACGCACACCGCCGTCACCGGGGTGGGGGCGGATGCTGTTGGTGCGATCAGGTCTGTGGCGTAGCCGAACCTCCCGGCCTGATCCGTCTGTGTGCCCAGGTCGAGGCGCATCAACCCGGGCTCGTCGACAGCGACGCCACCCCAGTAGATGAACCTGTCCCTCGTCGCCAGCGCGGACACCGGGTACTGGGAGGCTGCGTCCGTGATCGTCAACGGGCCAAGCGTGATACGGGTGTTGGAGTACAGGTCACCGAGGGTGGCGACGCGGACACCGCGGGTCGTGCCGACCGCGAGGAACGATCCCATCGCCTGCTGTAGCGCGAGAATCCGTTCACCGTTCGGGGTGGACGCCGCCGTTGCGGCCACCGTCAACACCGGGGTTGACCCGTCTGTTCCGAGAACGAATTCGACGATGTCACTACCGGCGCCGGCATCGCCGGCTGCAAGCAACGCCGCGGGTGAACCGGAGAAGCAGCGCCACACCCACCCAGGGGTTGGATGCTGATACCGCAACTGCCCACTGCCGAGAGCGACAGGCGGGGTGGTCGGGTCCGGGTCAACCTCGTAGATCGCGCCAGCAGTCCCCAGCAGTAGCCGCGCCTTCTGCCAGTCGACAACCGCGTCGGTCGACGACGCCGGGTAGGTGGCGATCTTCACGGCGACAGTTGGGGCGGTCGGGTCAACCCGCCACACCCCGGTGACACCGGCCACGTAAACCCGCACACCGTCCGTGCAAACACTCAGGGCGTTCTCGGTGACCCCGCTGAGCGGGGTTGCGGTGTGCGCGTCGGCGTTAAACAACTGCGCCACGTGAACGCCGTCTACGTAGACGGCGTAGTTTGTCGACCCGACCAACAGCGGTCGCAGTGCTGTCGTCACGCCCGGCGACACGACTGTCGTGTCGGGGAGGCGTTGCAGCACCCCCGGCGTCCAGCAGTCGATGTTCTTCGACTTGTCAAACCGGATATGGGTGTACTGCGGCGGCAGATCAACCCGTTCGAGGTTGAGGTTGCCGGCGCCGCCGTGGAACGACGCCTGCGACTTCAACCACCAGTTCGACAGTGTCTGTTCGCCGGCCTCCGCGGCCTGGTCGATCTGCTGCTTACTGTACGGGGCGGTCTGCCACATCACAGGCTTGTCGGTGTCGGAGGCGTACCGGAAACCGATACCGCCGATAGCGACGTCGAACGTCGAAAACTGCGACGTGTCCGCACCCGGTGCTGTTGGTGCGATCGTCAGTGGCGAAACTGGCGGGATGAGATGCGGGATCAGAGGCACGCCCTGCTACCTCCGACTCAGGTCTTGATGATAAAGTTGAAGTTCAGGTACGGCGGGATCGTTGCGACAGCGTCCGTGCTACCAAGAAGCGCGGCGCCTGTGCCGCCAGCGGTTGTCGCTGACACTGCGGCGTTCGACAGGGTGACCGCCTCTGTCGCCGTCCACGAGTTCGACCCGACACGCCGCTCCGTCAGCGACGCCGATCCGACTGGGCCGAGGTTGATGAGGGCCTGGCCGGCGTCGGACAGTGTGTGACTGTGCGACGGCTCGCCGCCCGTCACTCCCGGGGTGCCGCCATGCGGGAAGACGCTCGCCGTGTTGGGGAGGTTGAACGTCGTCACCCCGTCGCCGCTGCCGAAGGCGTTGCCAACGACTGCGTAGAGCGCCGCGTAGGTTGTTCGCGACACTGGACTGCCGTCGCACAGTAGCCATCCGGTCGGGGCGGCGCTGCCGCCGTACATCGTCACAGACCCGACCGGGCAGGTGCCGACACCCGAGACGGTGGCCGCGGAGATGGACCCGGTGGCGGTGACATTCCCCGTGACCGGGACGTTGCCCGTCACGGTCACCCCGCCAGTGATGGTCGGGGCGGTCAGGGTTGGCGCCGTCAACGTCTTGCCCGTCAACGTCTGGGTGCCGCCCGTGCCGACTACCGACCCGGAGACGCCGTGGACGCCCGACGTTGCGGCGATGTGGCTGTTCGCCTCGTCATAGTCCGCACTGACAGCGACGTGCGCGAACGTCGCGCCCGTACCGTGCGACTGTGCCGCAGTGCTGTCGAAGCCGCGGGTCACTGTCAGTGTTGTGCCGACAGCCGCGGTGACGAGAACAACCTCAGCGTCGGCCAGGCCAGCGTTGATGACACCAGTCCACGGGAATGACGCGGGGAACGAGCTAGCAGACGTCACCGTCAAGGTGCCGTCACCAGTTCCCACCCCTGCCGTCAAGGCGACGACGGCGGCGTTGTTGATGTAATGGCGTCTACTCACACCCAGCTCCACTGTGGACGTAGCGGCCATTTACGCCGCAAAGACTTCACTTCCTCCGACAGTCGGAGTTGGAACTTCTGCTCCAAAAACCGGCTGGACGTCAACGCGGCAGCAGGAGCGACAAGATGCGCTCGGTCCTGCTGCTCCACCGACGACGTCTGCAGCCGCGACAGTTCCTGTGACGTCGTCAACGCGGACGCTGCGCCCAACACGAGGACATCCCGCACACCGTCAGGCAGGCCGGTCGACGCGTACGTCGACGTCTCGTCGGTGAAGGCGACAGGCGCCGCCGCGTATGTGAACTCGATCGGACAGCCCGGTGTCATCACATCTGCGACGTCGACCGCAACTCCCGGGTCACCACTGACGGTGGTGCCGCCGCGACTGTCACGCCACCGCTTCACGCCCTGCCAGTAGCTGGTACCTGTCGGTGGCTGCCACCGTGCATCCAGCACCCAGTCGGCGTCGTCGGGCAGGTCGTAGGTGATCTTCGGGACGGTCGTCGTCAGTGTCGCCACCTTCGGGACGAAGATCTCGGGGAACACCCGGTTGATCGTTTCGTTCAACGCGTTCAACACCCAGTGGCGGGGGAACGTCGGCTGCGACGTCACCCGGTCACCGTTGCTGTGAGAGGTGGCGGTCGTACCGAGGTACCCGCGCCCCCACGGTGCGACGGTGGCAACACCGGAGTTCTGGTCGATAGCGGTGACAAACATCAACTCACTGCCGATCTCGATAACCCCCGGCGACAACCCGAGCGTCCCCGACCGGACCGTCGACACCGTGACAGTGAGGTCGGTGGGGGCACAGTCGGCGCCGAGGGTCGTCACCTGATCCGAGTCCTGCGCGAACGTCTGCAACAGTCCTTGCGTCTCGTCGATCAAGTCGGCGGCGGTGACGTCAGGCATCGTTCGTCACCTTCCTCGGTTTCTTGTCACTCAACGTCTTCTCGAAGTTGTCGAGGTCGGTCTTCAAAATGCCGGGCGGCTGCAGCCCGGACTCACGCATCTGCCGGTAACGGTCAAGAGTGCGGTTCTTGGCCTTCTCCAACGGCTGGTTCGACCCTTGCAGGGCGTAGCGGTCAATCTGGAAATTGGCCGCACGGGCGCAGGCGCCCCAACTGTCGTGGTCGTTAGTCGGGCAGCCGGAGCGGCACCCCACTACGCCTGCTTGTTGCTGACCTGGCGGATGCCGAGGTACGAAGCAACAGACAGAACAGCGGCGACGACGTCGGAGGTCCTGCCCGTGAAACCGCCCGCAGCCGCGAAAGCGGAGAGGACGGCGACAGGCCCGACGAGCGCCTTCCGGCACTTCGACACCTCCGCCTGAACGGCGGGGACGATCTTCGATAGGTTGATGCTCACGCTGCCGCCTTCACCAGGCCGGCGTCGACCAGCTCGTCACGGACGGCTTCTTTGACGATCGTGTAAACACCGAACTGGTGCTTCTCCGGGTCGACCAAGAACTTCGCGACAGCGGTGATGGCGAGCCTTTCAAGGTCTGCCTCGAACTCTGCCTTCGACGCGTAGAACGCCATTACTTCCTCCAGGGGGTCTGTCGTGAGCGGGACGCCGCAAAGGACGTCAAGAATTGGGGCGAGAGCTGCGTAGTTGTTGCAGTCGTCGCGACTGATCGACAGGTGGACGTGACTGAGGTGGCCGGAGTCCCAGCCGCCGCTGTCTGTCGGGTCGTCAGTCTTGGTGTTGTTGTAGTAGGCGTGAACGACGTGCCCGTCAGTGGTGCCGGCGAACTCCGCCACACCGTCGAGCCGGTGGTCGTTCGGGTTTTTCGCCGCAGCCAACAGTCGCCCTGTCACCAACTCCATATCGGCGGTGTCGAAATGGAGATCCCATGCGGACGCATAGTCCGGGTAGCGCCGTGCGCCCGCCTGGTCGCGGGCCGTGGCGAGGGAGTAGGCACCCCAGTTGAAGTGCTCATCACGGGCGGAGACGTGGTACCCCTCCGGGGGGCTCATGTGCGCGGCGTCGCCTACGATGCCGGCCATCACATACGACCTCGGCCTATCCGGTCTCGCTGCAAAGTCAGCCGCCAACTTCACTATCGCTGGTGGTGCCTCAGTCACTATTCCTCCGTCACTGTGCCGATGCCGGCAGCAATCAGTTCGGCAGCGGTCGCATCGTCCACCTCTGCCGGCTCGGTGAAGATCACCTGCGCGGTCGCGAGATCCCCGTCGTACGGGTTCTCCTGCGCGTGCCACGCGCCACCCTGGTCTTTCCACACTGTCGAGTTGACGAGGAAAGACACCCGCAGCGAACCTTCAAGGAAGTTCACCTGCCGACGTTGGGGCGGCGTGAAAAGTTGGGTCGGCGTAGACGACCAACTGCCCGGGAAGGTCGCGAACCCGGGGTACAGGTCTATCTCGGGGAAGGTCGTAAACGTCGCCACGGCGAAATGTCCTTCTTCTAAGACACGAAAACCCCCAACCCCTACCAGGAGTAAGGGTCAGGGGTTTTCGTCGCTCTGTGTCAGACCGTTAGAGCGGGAAACGGCACTGTAGAAGCAGCCGTTCCCCGCCGCTAACAGAACCGACTAGGAGAGGCCACCCAGCGAGGACGCCGAGTACACCTTCCGCAACGCCTCCGGGCGGTACAGCGACCAACCAGCCAGGCCGTACCAACCGATCGGGTTGAGACGACGCAGCTTGTCAACCTGCGGACCGATGACGATGTGCGGGTCAACCGCGACACCCTCGGCGATAGCCTGCTTACCGAAGAAGTAACTCCGGTAAACCTTGCCCGAACCGAAACCGTCAGTCGCCGTGGTCACACGGTTCGACCGGAGGAACCGGGCACCCTGGAAGGTGCCCACCTCGCCGTTGTAGATCGCCGCGGTGTCACCACCATAGGTGTGCGGGGCAGTCCACGCAGTAGCAGAGTTCTCCGCCATCAGGTCGAACAGGACGTCCGGGTGGCAGATCGCCAGGTAGTTCGAGCCGTCCTGCTCCATCACCTTCGCGCCACGCAGCTTCGACACAACCGAACCGGCAAGAGTCCGGTTCATCGTGTCCGTCGACTTCACGTTCGCCGGCACGGCGCCAGTCGACGTCAGCACGCCGTTCTGCAGTGCCTGAACGTTGGTCGACGTGTCAGCGACAGCCTGAATCAGGCTGTCCCACGTGTCGATCATGTTGCGACCGACGATGACGGCCAGTTCCTGCTCCGGCTGCGTGAACGCAGTCTCGGACAGGCGCAGGGTCCACTGGGTCGCGTTACCGTACTCGTTCAGAGTGACGTTCACGCGAGTCGGCGCCTGCGGCGCCACCGAATCCGGGTCAACGGTTTCGGTCAGCGGCGTAGTAGCCAGCGCAGACAGATCCTTGTGGATCGTGAACGTGACGACATCGCCAGGCATAGCCTGCTTCTTCGCCTTCGTGTCCACCGTCTGCGCCCAGATCGGGTTGTCGCGAAGCGCGAAATCGGCCTCACGGTTGTAGGCGGTCTCAGTCAGGAGATCCCAGGAAGCACCAGACGCGCCAGCAGCAAACAAGTTTGCCATTGTTGCAAAACCCCCCTCTCAGGGGTTGTCGGGAAAGGAGAGGGAGGCGTCGAAAATCAGGACGGAGCGTTCACGCCAGCCATCTTGTAGGCCGCGGCCAGCTCTTCCCGGGTTGTCGCATTCGCGATCGCGGCAGCCGCCTCAGCGGCGGTACCGATCACGTTCGGCGGGGCAGAACTAGAGGCCCGCGAAATCTGCGCGGCTGCCTGCTGAGTCTGCTGGTCAACACTGGAAGAGGTGTCCACGCCGAGAAGTTCGGCGTTCTCCGTCACCCAAGACTCGATAGCCTCCGGCGACGAATCCTCACCCGTGAAAAACTTCGCGTACTTCGAGTTGATGCCCTTGCCGGCCAGGATCTCGGCAACCGTCGCTGCCTTCTTCTCCGACCGGAAGGTCGAAAGCTCCGTCTCGCGCTCAGAGAGCAGACGGTCCTTCTCCTTCAACTGCTTACGCAGGTTCTTCACGAGATCCGACGAGTCATCAAGGTCGTCGTCGGTGTCGTCGATGTTGCTCATACTGCACTCCCTATTTCTTCTGGAATCGCCAGCCGACAACCACAGAAGGGGCACCGTGGTTGTGCTCTGACTACCGGGCTTAGGACGCTCACGCAGGGCCGGTCGATCCGCGTAAGGGTGGGTGGCGGGGACTCGAACCCCGCTGTATGCCATTCACCCGTGCCAGTTACGGCATGTTCATCTGAGCGCAAGCACCAGCCTGCGCACGCACCGTGTTGCCTGTGTTCGCTGTCGCCATGTTGACGTCAGCACGGATCGTCAACCCGCTAGACAAGTCGACAGCCTGGACGTTGCCGATCACCTTCTGCCCCTGCGTGCCGCCAGCGACAGTCGGCAACGTCAGTAGCCCGGTGACATTCACCGAACCGCCAACGCCGGTCGCCACGACAGTGACGTACACCAGCAGTGACCAGAAGACGCCTGTCGCCAGGGAGGTCTGGCTGGGCATGATCGACGAGTTCGCGGCAGAGCCGTTCACCTTCGTCAGGAACGTGAAGTTGCCGCTCGTGGCAATGTTGTCCAGCGTCCCGGTGACGGTGTAGACGAACGTCGACCCGACCGCCAGCTTCGCTGCCGGGATTGTGGTCGCCGCCCACAACTGCTGGGCGCCAGTGACGTTAGTGACCGTGACTGTCGACGTCAGCTTGCCACCGTCGAACGGACGCTGCCCGAACGCCTGCCCGTCCGTGTCGGCGGTCCCATTCGCGACGTTGGTGAGCTTGTGGCTATTCACCGACACGTCGGCGGCTGGGTGCGGAATCGCATCCAACGTTGTCGTCGCGGCAAGATACCGAGTGTCCAACACCGACAGTGGGAGGTCGTCGGCAGTGATCGTCCAGATGGACGAGCCGTCAGACTCCAACTGGTAGCCCTGGTTCAGCAACGTCGGTGAGAACGACGTTGCGCCAGTAGTGAGGTTGAAGTGGTCAGACCCACTGTGTTGGACCGTCGGGGCGACCGCACCGGCAACCCACTTCACCACAACCCGGCCCTTACCGGACGAGGCGGCGGGGATAGTTACCGTGAACGTCCCACCAGTCGTGTCGCACGCGACAAGATCACCAAGGACCGCCGTGTAGTTCGCCGTCTTCAACTGCCGTGTCAACGAGTACGTCGTCGACACGTAGCCGGACGGCGCGCGAAGGACGCCCGACAGGCCCCCGTCCCCGGGGTTAATCTTCCCGATGTGCAGGCTGGTCGCGTTAGGCGTATCGACGCCGACCGTCAGCGTGATCCCGTCAGCGACATACACCGACCAGTTCGCGTGCCGGTTGTCGGGGTTGTTGCCTATCGTCGTCTTGTCGCCCGGGCCGTTGATGACGGAGATCGTCGAGTCTTTCGTGATCCCGTAACCCTCGGTGCCGGAATCGAAGTACACCTCTGCCGAGTCCAGTGGGGCGCGGTACGACGCCGCGCCGAAGTCGACACAGTTCATCATCGACACCCAGCCCTTGCCGGACGAGTGATTCAAGGCGTCGACATAGATCCCAATGCCGTTGTTGCGGGTCGCGTGCAGGTTGTCGTAGTGGCAGGCGTTGACGTTGTGAATGTCGAACCCGTCACCGTAGTTCGAGTCGGCAAACAGGCCGTCCGCGTGGCACTCCGAATGGTCGAGGTAGAAACCCCGATACTCGTTCGCGCCCACCCGGTAGTTGTTGAAATCGCTGTTCGCCTGGGACGGCGACAGTGTCAGCCCCAGGTTCGTCAGGATTGTCGCGTCGCTGCCGGCCTGCAGGTACACCTTCGAGATGCCGCCGACCGTTGCTGACGTAATCAGCAACCGGCCAGTGCCGGCACTCAGTGCGGCAGTCGCCGTACTACCCAGGCCGGCGTTCAGCTTCGTCACCACCGATGACGGAGTGTCCCCAGACGCGAGCGCCACGGTCGTGTTGGAGTTGTTGTCGATCTGAACGACAAGGTTGCCAGAGGCCGTCAGGGTAACTGCGGGCGTCTTGCCGACAATCCGTGCCTGCGGGTTGCCGTTGCTACTCGCATACACCCCCTTGTAGGAGGTGGCCCGGTTGGTGGCTGACATGTACCAGCCGGAACCGTCGTTGTTGTTCGCCTTGCAGTCGGTGACGACCGGCTCGCGCACGGCATGAACGCCGCCCGTGCCGAACTCGCCGTTTGCGGTGTTGTAGTACCCCATGCCGTTGCAGTTCTGCACGACAACACGGGAAAGCATCACGCCCGGATGCTGGTCGAGGTGCAGGCCGGCGTGCGTGTTGCAGCCGTCCTGGTTTGCCTTGTTCCCGTCGACCGTCAGATCGGTGAACGTGACGTTGAAAATCTGATCCTGCGACCCGTCGCCAGACAGGCGCCCGGGGTGCCCGAACACATGGCAGTTCTCGCCAGCGGCGAGCTGCACCATCGTGCCGTCACGGGTCGCGCCGCGAAACTCCAAGTAGTCCCACGTCTTCACCGCGCAGTAGTTCAACCCGGTATACGGGTCCGTGATCGTCGGGTCATGGTCAATGACGTAGAGGTTGCGGGAGAAGTAGACGGTCGCGCCGTACCCATTCGCCTTGTCAATCGTCGCCACAGCCGCATCGCGGGCCGCGCGAGCCGCGGCGCCAGTCTGTGCCGTAGTCCATGCGGCGGGGTTCACGCCGACCGGGCCGAAGTCGTCGACGTGGAACCAGCCCGTCGTGGGGTGCCGGCTCGCCGCGCCCCACCGCAACTTCCCGCTCCGCGAGTCATTCGGACTCACCAGCGTCAGCGTTGAGCCATTACCGCTGACCGTCCCCGACACCGGGTTGATGACGGCGAAACCGGCAACGGTCCACACGTTAGCCGAGGCGTCAGTGAACGACGTGTCGGCGTAGGTGTGGTTCGTGAAGGTCGGGTTCGCCACTAGTGACCCGTCAAGGCCGCTGCGGATCTCAACCTTCGTCACGGTCGTGCCTGCTGATGCCACGGAAGTGCCGTTGCCGGCAGCGCCGATAGTGACGGGCGGGTTCAACCCGCCAGAGTAGAGGGAGGTGTTGGCCGTCGACGTGGTTTGGTCTGCGCCAAGCTGGGTCCATTTCGACCCGTCCGCCAACACGACGCTGCCCGCCGCGTCCAAGTTGAAGAACTGGACGCGACCGTCCGACTTTCGCCACGTCACCCGGTAGCCACTCGCCGCAGGCGTCGACACTGAACAGGTCGCAGCGGTCGGGATCGTCGTGCCGTCAGCAGACACCGACAACTGCAGCTTCCCCGCCGCAGTCTCACGGAACATCCACGCAGTCGCACTGGTGTTCTGCTTCATCACCAGCGTCTGGAAGCCAGAGCCAGTCAGTGAACCCAGAGATCCGTACCACCGGATGTCGAGGTCGCCGGCAACGCGCAGTCCAGCCGCGTCGGGCGCCTGGGCGTACGACCCATTGCTTCCCGGGAGAGCCAGGTACCCGGCTGACAGGGCTGCACTGCCACCACCACCAGCCGGGGCGAACGATGCAGTATTGTCGCCATTGGCCGTGTAGACGTAGCCGGCAGTGGCGCCCGCGGCGTCAGGCGCGATCGCAAGCGCCTCGGCTGCGTTCGTCTCTGCCGTCTCGGCAGCCGCCGTCGCATCCGTGATGCCCTGCTCGATGCGGTTCAACTCCGTAGAGGTGATCGGCGTGCCCCCAGTAGGGCCGTCGTGCCACGCCTTCTGTGCGAAAGACACCAGGAAACTCCAACTGCGAATCGTGAATGACAAAGCCCCCCAACCCGAAACGGGTTAGAGGGCTTTAGAGAGGGAAGGGGACAGGGGTTAGTAGTCTGCCCCCGGGTCGCCCGTCTGCAGGTTCGCCCCACCCTGGCCCGAGAACTGCGCCCCCTCTTCCGAGTAGGCAAGGTCGCGACGGCGAGACGCCTCACTGTCGCCCAGCAGCAGTGAGTTCACTTCGTCGCCCTGACTGAATCCGCCGCCGAACCGCTTCGCGATCTGGTTGTCCAAGCCACCGAACGCTTGTATCCGCTGATACGCCTGACGGGCCTGGTCGAGGGAAACGTTCTGGTCAGCAGCCTGCAACGCCTGCCCCTTCGACACGTTGACGCCATAAACGCCGCCCGTGCCGCCGATTTCCACGGCGGCTGCTTGGCGCTGCAGATCCGCCAGCGACTCGTGTGATGGGTCAAGGATCGAGGCGATTGCCTGGCCTTCGCTCAATCCGAAGTTCGACCAGTAGTCCTTCACCTGCTGCGGTGCGTCGATGAACTGTTGCTTCGCGATCTGCGCCCGCGACTGCAGCTCGGCGGCGGACACATCCCCGCCGATCCAGTTGTTGAAGTCAGAGTGCTGATCGTAGAAGCCGGCTGGCAGGCCGTACTGGGTCAGCACCTGCCGGTACTGGTCTTCCAGTGCGATGTACTGGGCCGGCGACAGTGTCCCCAACCCGTTCGCCTTCCTGAGTTCGTTTCCGGCGAAACGAGTCTTGTACTGGTCCGTCTGCTCCAACTTCAACGTCACTTCATCCGCAGAGAAACCCTGCTGGATGTAGGAGATTGCAGTGTCGTAGAGACTCGACAAACCCCAGTCCGCCAGCGTCTGCTTGATGAGATCGTAGGCGGACTGATTCGGGTCGACCGCCACCCCGGGAGTGCTCATCTTCGACGCCGCCTGGCTGACGGTGGCCCGCGGCACTCCGAGGTCGAACCTGCTGCCATCTAGTGGGGCGCTCACCCGTTGTACCCCCAGGTCTGGCCGATTTGCAGTAACTTCGTCGCCGCATCCTGTTTAGCGTTCGAGGTGTATTGCCACCTCGGGTCCTTGCGAACCATGTTCTCGAACTGCCACAGCGGAACGACCTGCGGCGTTGTCTTGCCCGACGTCGAGTCGGGCAGACCCTGCAGTGCCTGCTTGATGAGGGTCGTCGACGGCGAAAGGGTCGACGGGTCGAGTTCTAGCAGCCCTGCCATCGTCGAGACGTACGGCGACGCGATGTCGGCCACCGTCTGTCCACTGTCAAGCTGCTGCGTCAACCCCGGGTACATCGACTTCGCGTTGTTGAGGTAGTCGCGCTTGATCGAGTCCAACGACTTCGATCCGTACACGACGGCTTGCGCCTGTGCCGCAACTGCGGCGTCACTGATGTTGAAGCCGTAGGCCGACGCGATCTGGCGAACCTGCGCCTCGGCAGACGCCATCCCTTGCCCGTACTGCTGGTTGAAGGTCGTCGGGTCGCTGTATCTCAGTGCCACCAACTGGCGGTAGGTCTCGCCGTGCGTCCGATACCACGTCGAATTTTCGACCTTGTTCTGGAACTCATCGAGAGTCCAGTTGTTCGCCTTCGCATCGTTCAGCAGTTGATTCAGCTCGGGGATGTGCGTGAGGATCGACCCCAGGCCGTCGCTAATCTGCGTGAAGTCGACCGGCCCGTTCACCTGTGTCGGCGTCAGGGACGACGTTGAATGGGATGCGCCCTCTGCCGTCTGGCTAGCCCCCGAGATGCCGCCCGTCGATGCGAACTGCTCGGCGTAACTGATGCGGGCTTGCCGCGTGGTCCCAGCGGAGCGTTCGTAGTACTGATCCCACAGTGCAGCCGCCTGGGCGGCAGATGATGCGCCCTGCACCTTCTGCCACGCCGACGACTCCGTGGAATTCATCTCGTGCCACAGGAAGTTGAGCTGGGTGTTCAGGGAGTTCGCGTCGCCACCCGTCTGGCGGGCGAAGTTCTGCAGGTTGGTAAGCCTGCCGCCCTCCCACTGAGCGATGCCTAGCGCATTCTCGTGCGAGTTGTACGAGCCGGGATCGGTACCCGACTCTTCCATCAGATTGCCGACGATGCCGGCGACCACTGCGGGCGAGACGCCCTTACTCAGAAAGAACTGCGCGATCGTGTTGGCGTTGTTAGACAACTACGCCTCCTATGCGCTAGCCACGGGGGTCATGTTCGGGCGAGCCGACGATGACGGAAGGAACATGTTCACCAGCGCATTCAGATATGAGTCCTGCTGGTGCTGCTGGTAGGCAGCGGGGTCTTGCTGCTCCGCGAATGCCGTCGCCTCGGACGACACCTCGGGCGTTGTTGCGGACGCCGCCGTCGACGTCTGGTCCGCAGTCTGTAGCGACTGGAACTGGGAGACAAACTTGTCCAACTGCGCCTTCGATAGGCCCTTGCCCAGCGCTGCTTGCGCCGCCGACTGGGCGGCAGCCCGGAGGGCCACCGGGTCGGCCAGTTGCACCTGCGGGGTTGTCGACCCGCCGCCCGAACCGAAGCCGCCGTCAGCGCCGCCCTGGCCGTTCTGGTTCAGGAAGTCGCCAAACGTCACCGGCAGCGTGCCGCCCTGCGTCACCTGCTCGTACGACGTCAGGGCGTTCGTCAAAGCCGCCTGGGTTTGCGTCGTCCACTGGCCGACGTGAATGTCCTTGAAGGCTGTCTGCCCGTAAAACCCGGCAGCCCACAACGCCTGCTGAATCTGTTCGTAAGACGTCAGGGAGTTCGGGTTCGCCTTCTTCTCTGCCGACTGTGCGGCCCACATCTGCATGATCTGTTTTTCCAGATCCTGCGTCTTTCCGAACTCTGCCTTCGCAGGCAGCGCGCCCTTGTACGGCGTCCTGTCGTTGTCTACGTTGATGAACGGGGTGGCGCCAGGTTCCGACCCGAGGAAGATCGGCTGGTTGTACAACGCGCCGAGGTTCCACAGTGTCGTCGTCTGCTGCGTCTGTGACGGCGTCGTGGAAGGCACCGCCGCCCCCACGTAGGAGGGCGGCGGTGGAACTTTCGTGCTCGGCGGTGTCGTCGTCGGATGTGAACCTGTCGACCCGGAAGGCGTTATGCCAGGCATTAAGCCTCCTAGTTCCCGATCGAGGCGAGGTTGTAGCCGCTAAGAACGCGGAACACCCCGTTGTATAGATTCACCGTCTCCGGCACTGCGGCCACCACCGACGACAGGTAGTCCTGCAGTTGGGTGAACGCGGCGGCGCGTTGCGCCTTCGACTCCGTGTCGGTGCCGCGATGCTCTGCCTCAAACTGGCGGAACCCCGTGTACGCCTGCACCATCCCGGCCACCGCGGCCTTCATATCCGCGCCGCCCGGAACCGCGTTAGCGGCCACCATCGACTGCAGATCGCCAAGCTGCTTGTTCGCCGCGACCGTGTTGGCCGGCGTCGCCTCAACATGCTCAGCGAACGTCGGGTTCTGCGCCTTGAACTGCGCGGACCACGCCGCCCAGTCGGCATTCCTGGCCGTCACCGTCGCGGTGTCACCCGCCGCCTTGGCGGCGGCGACATCGGCGTTGTACTGATCTTCCATCGCGTAGTACACCGACGCGGCGCCCGAGACCCGAATACTGTCCAGCATCTCCTGTGGCGTCTTCTTCTGCCGCAAGCCCTGCTCCAACTGTGCCCGATACGCCTCATACGAGAACGGGTCACCCTGCTTCGCCTGCGGGACGAAGAACGCGGCCACCGACTGGTACTTGCTGATGAAGTCGGTGTGCTTAGCCATCCAGTTGTACGCAGCCTCCGTGGAGGCGACATCCGCACCCTTCGTCGTCGAGGTCGACCCGCCCACCGTGTAGACGAGGTCATCCGGATGTAGCGCAGTCCAGATGGCGTTAGCCCTGCCCAAGTCGCCGTTGGTGTCGTTCAGAATCGTCAGATACTCGTCGCGAAGGTTCTGCACACCACGCTTCGCATACGCGAAGTCCACAGGTGCGTCAGCGCCGTGCGGCGTCGCCAGCGTTGCCGGCGAGATCGTCCCCAGCAGGAACCGGGTGAACAACACTGACCGGGTGTGCAGCTTCAACCTGTCAAGGAACTGCTGCTGGTCAGATGCGGAAGCGCCATCCTTCGGCACCAGCCCAGCCGAATACAGGTAGTACAGCGACCCGACCATCGCGGACGACAGCACCGAGTTCCGACTGTCATCCATCTCTGCATCCTTGAACTGCTTGAACAGTCGCGGAGACAGTGTGTCAAGGATGCCTTGACCTTGCCCCTGTGTGCCGTTCAGCTTCCGGTCGATCTCGTCGAAAATCTCCCGCTGATTCGGGAACAGCGACGCCACCGTCCGGCCCGAGATAGACACGATCGGGTTGGTGTTGTACTGGAATGGGTTGTTGGAGCCAGGGATGATCGAAGAGACGTTGCCAGTGAAGTCCGCCGTGGGGAACTTCGCCAGACCCTGCAGCCCTGGGATGTTGGAGGCGGCATGGAACAGCACCTCTTGCGCCACGCCGGTGGCGGGGAGGTAGAAGTCCCAGTTGCCGTTCTGATCCTTGAACACAAGACCAGAGTTCACTGCGCCTTCCGCGGCGAGCTGCATCCTTCGAGCCTGTGCTGGGTTCCGCCATGCGATGCCGCCCCAACGACGAAGCATCGTCGTCGTGGCCCGCGAGAACGCGAAGAAGCTACGACCGACGACATCCATCTGAGACTTCATGCGCGGGTCGTCAACCATCAACGCGATACGGTTCCAGCCCTGCATCCCGGCGACATTTTGCACCGACCGCTCCGCGGCCTCGTCGGTCAGTCCGCCCTCAATCAGTTTCTGCTTGAAACCTTCGAGAGAGACGCGCGACTTCGCGTACGCCGCCGCATAAAACGGCGACGTCGCGTTGCGCTGGATCTGGCGCTCGACGAGGTAGCGGTATGCCTTGCCCATCGACCCGTTGATCGAGTCGACAATGTCTTTCGCGGTTGCGTTGATCCCCGTGCCGGATTCGACACCCGGAACGGCCTCCCACACTGGCCGTACCAGTGAGTTTGGCCGGTCCATCTCCTTCAGGTTGTCGAGAAGCCAGTCCGCGTTCGGTGACGTCCCGTGCTGACGGATGTAGTCAGCGACCTTCTTCTGGAAGACCGCGTTCCGACCTGTCAGTAGTTGCGAGAAGTCGTCAACCAGGGTCTGCGCCCGCTGCTGTTTCCCGAGAGTTTTCTCGGCGTCAGTCAGCGCGTCGGTCTCTGTTCCGTCAGATAGGCGGAACCGTTGCCCGTAGGAGGTGTGGCGCAGCAGTGACGACTTGTCCATCGCTGCGACGACGTCGTCGATCGTGTGCTCGTCGGGGTGCTCGATGCGGTCCAGAAGTGCGCGGGCAACGCTGGGGTCTGCATTGACACGCATAGCCAGGTTGTGTGCGTAGGCATTAGCCGAAGCGATGCCGCGCAGTTCGTCGGTGACGACGAACCCCTTCTTCTTCTGTAGTGCCGCGTCGAAACCCTTCGACGTGTCGAGGGTGATCTGCTTGGACCCCAGGCCGAGCCGGGCGTGTTCAGTTGCCTCGCCGTGTCCGCCCGGGTCAACCTCTTGCGCCCAGTGGTGCATCGCCTGCTCGTGCAATGGCTGATAGAACAGGTCGTCAGCCTGGCCGGCCAGTGCGTCCTTCTCTGCCTGCGTCAGTCCGCGGGAGAGGACGTGGGTGTAGAACCTGCCGACACTGCGAAGGACTGGTGCGTTAGCGATCAGGTTGCCGGCCTTCGTGCGGTCGATCTCGCCAACCAGCTTGTCGCCTTCGCGGAGGTACGCCTTCGCCCGCAGGGCATCAATGAACATCCCGTCAGCGCCGCCAGCCAGCCACGTTTCCGTGATGGCGCGGTTTGCAGTGACGGGCGACATCAAGACGCCCAGCCGCCAAGTGCTCAGAAGACGGTTTGTCCAGTCCGCATTTAGAGCCCTGCCGAGAGTGTTCTCGAAGAGGCCGACCTTCGCCGCGGCCTTATGCACCTGGCCGAAGTTGGGGAGCGTGAAGTCCTTCTGCACCTGTCCGCCGTACAGGGCAGACGGGCGACCGTTCGCGTCAAGCCACTCATCACCAGTGGTTGAGTATGCCTCGCGTTCGGCCTGCCGCTCCGCGTACCAGTCCATCCCGGCTTGCGTACGGGACATCCCTGACGCGTGGAAGATTTGATCTTCCAGCCCCTCGACGATCGCTCGACGGGTTTCGGATGAACCGAGAGTCCACCGCATCGCCATCAGGTTAGCGTCGCCAGACGACAGGTAGGTGCGTGCCGCCCGGCGAATGTCTTCCGCCGCCGCGGCGTTCTCGATGTTGATAGCGGTCGAGGACGGGAGGAAGTTCGTCATCCGCGTGACGATCATCTTCGCCCGCTGAATGGCGCCCAGCGTGTAGATCGACAGTGCCTTGCCGACCCTTGTTGATGGCTCCTGCGTCAGCCCGTAGCGAAGCTGGTTACCGCGGAGGTAGCCAGCAGTCGCGTCGGTCGCGTCCAGCGGTGCGTTCGCGAGGGTGTTCGCCTGGTGGTCTTCAAGTGCGCGTCGCGCTGAGGCTAGTGCCGAGCCGCCCTCGTCCGGGGCGGCTGTCAGTGCATCCTTCGCTGCGAGTACGCGGCCACTCAGCATCTCGACGGCGTCATCAACGGCAGGCAGAACCTTCGTGATGATCTTGTCGTTCAGCAGTGACTGCGCGAACGCAGGGTCGGCCTCTGCGCGGGAGAGAAGTTTTTCGGTCGCCGCTGCGGTCTTCTCTGCCGACCTGGCCGCAGACCACCCCATCAGGGTGCCCTTCAATCGCGTGTAGGCCCACGACGACATCGCCCCGGGCATCACCGCGAACTCGACAGGGGCATGACCAGCCGCCAGGCGGATCAGCGCCGACTTCGACGCGACATAGGAGACGGCCTTCTCGTAGGTGTCGATCGGGTCGCCAGCGCCCGTCACAAACGGGAGCGCCTTGCGGTCGCCGGCCATGACCTCGTTCGATGTCTTCAAGCGAAGAATCTGGTCTTCGCCCATGAAGTCGGACAGCAGTCCGCCGAGCTTGTTCTGTGTGGCCTTCGCCTGAACCTGGGCGAGCTTGCCGAGGTCGCCCGCATCCTTTGCGGCGCGGGCCTCGTTGGCGAGATCCACGACGTCATGCAGCATGTAGGCAGACCGCCGCGCCGACATTGTCGTCGGGTTAGTCAAAATTCGGGTGATGCCTTCGGCGTCATCCCAGCCCTTGATCGCAGCGCCGGCCCGCTGAAAGCGGGAGAACGCGGACAGGCCGGCAACGGTCGGGTCGAGAAACATTGACGCGACAAGGTCAGTACCGACCGAAACGCCCGAGTAGATGGCGGGGTGCTTCACAGGGTCGATGCCCAGGCCGGTGGCGAAGTCGTCACCGATCGACGCCTTGTCGGCGCTGACGCGCTGGACGAGTTCGGAGAACTCTTTCGAGTTCGCCATCGCGGTGCGCTGCGCCACCTGCTCCGGCGTTAGTCCGCTATTGGCATTGAGGTCGCGGGTGTACTTCGCCGGGTCGGCGGCAAACACCTCAGCTTCAGTGACGGCCTGTTCGCCGTTCATCCCGAACAGCCCGTTCGGGTTGTCGGTGTCCCACTTCGCCGCGGCGGCAGACGTGTCTTTGTGGACGTAGCCGCGGGCCTGGAAAGCCTGCATCGAGAAGAAGCTCGACGGGTCGTACCCGAGTTGCTTCGCCAGGTTCGCGTTCTGCTCGCTGGCGTGAATGCCGGCAATCGGATCAGTGGCGGTTTGGAAGTTCTGTGACGCCTCGGACGAGAGGTACTGATACCCCTCGTTTAGTGCGGTGATGGCGCCGCCAACGCCCGAGCTTCCGCCTGTGATGTTGTTGATGTCGTCGTTCGTCGAGAAGTTGCCCTGCAGTGAGTTTCCAACGAAGTGGGTCACTGGGTTGTGGGTGACGTGATGGAAGAACGAGCCGACACTGTCGAACCAGCCGCCGCCCGACTTCTTCTTCTTCGGCAGCGCCTCGGAGATGACGTTGCCGTTCTTGTCGACCTGAACGTTTCCGTTTTGGTCAAGCACCGGGCGCATCCCCTGCGCCGCCATCTTTGCGGTTAGGTCGGTGAGGGCGTCCTGCTGTGTGTACTCGACGGGGGAGTAGTTCACGCCCATCTGGGTGAGCTGGGTCTTCTGCTCGTCGGACAGCGGGATCTTCGTTCCTGCTGCGGCGGCGGTGCGGACGGCCTGCTCTGCCTTCAAGGCGCCGAGGAACGAGTCGATCGCCTGAGCCTGCTGCGGTGTCGCATTCCCCTGGAACAGTGCCAGCGTCAAACCCGGCTCAGTGACGAGATGGTCGTTGCCTGCGGTCATCCGCGACAACCGCTCGACGGCCTCCTGCTGTCCTGAGATGTCCAGCTTCTGACTGTTCCACAGTGGGGTGGTTGGAACAGTCATCTACGTCAAACCCCTCGTTGCTTAGCCATCACATACAGTTGCGCCAAAGTTCCGGTTGTGTCCGTCGTCGACAACTGCTGCAACAGGTTCGTCAGGTAGCCGGTGGGCTTCGCGCCTGGGGCCGACATCCCTAGCACCTCCGGCCCGCCGCCCGGGCCGATATCGACGCCGTGCGTGATCGGCTCACCCGGGCGCTGCGTCGGACCGCCGAAGTCGCCGCCCGCGTAGGGCGGGCCTGCCGGCACCTGCTGCTGCCCCTGTACTGGCATTGACTGCACTGACGGGTCTTGCGCCATCGCGGCGCCACGCTGCTGTTGCAGTGACGCCTCGCGGTCGCCGTAGTCGCCGCCCGACTGCAGCATCACCTTCTGCGAGGGTCCGCCATCTGTTCGCTTGCTGAGCCTGCCCGGCCCGGAGGCCGGCGCCGGGTTCTGAGGTGTTCTCGGTCCACCGTGACCGTTAGACATCTAGCCCCCTCAGCCGGTAGGTAGACGTTTGCGGACGGAAGCGCTCATTGTCGCCTGGTCCCCGCGGAACCCCGCGACAAGCGACTGGACGTCAGGTAGACCACCCGGTGCTAAGCCTGCTTGGCCTGGCGCGACGTTCGGTGGCAGGCCGGTCGGACCGACGCCTTGCAGGCCGTCCGCACCGCCGCCGCCCGTGGCGGCTTGCGCCTGCTGTGCGGCGGCGGCAGCTTCCTGCTGCTTCTGCTGATACGCCTGGAACGACGCCATCAACGCCTCGTTCACTGGCCTGCCGTTCTCGCGGGCCTTGATGACGTCGTCGGCGGCGGTGAAGAACATCATCGCCTGATCCGTCATGCCCTGCGCCAGCATCTGACCCACCGACTGCAGCGCCGCGAACAGGCCCTGCTTCAGTGCGTCCTCAGTCTCTTGGACGTCGAGGTCGCGTTGCACCTGCTCCGCGTCGATACCCCACGGCAACTGTCGGCGTACGGTGTCACGGTCGATCAACCCGTCACCACGCGCCTGCAGCATCGTCACGAGGGCGTTACCGGGCGTCATCCCAGACGCGAACCCGTAGGTGACATCGCAGGAGTAGTTGCCTGCGATGTCAGTCTTCGGCGTGTAGGTGAGTTCGTACGAGTGGCCGGAGAGTGTGCCCTGGATCTTCTCGATTTTTCCCGGGAACCACACTTCATCCGTCTCGAAACACAGTTCGGTGATCTCGACCAGCAGTCGAGCCATCACTTCCTGTGAACCCTTAATTTGGGTGTCGAACCCACCCATCAACGCCTGAACACCCTTGCCGGTGATGACACTGGCGTCTTGGACGCCGAGGCGGGCATCCGGGTAGCGGGCGCCAATCTTCATCTCGTCGTCAAGTTCGGCGCCGAGGGCGAACGCGGCCTGCGGAACCTCTAGTCGGACACGCCCGATCTTCTCCGGGTTGTCCGACTGGATCACGGCATCCGGGCCGAGACTGAGCGTCGTGACGTCAGACGGCACCGCCAGCGGCGCCTGGACGGCCTTGTGGCCGGCCTCCAACGTCAACTGCGCCATCACGGCGCGCGCCATCTGAATGAACAGGACGTCGTCGAACTGACCCCGCGGCTCCATGTGCAGGCCGGGGCGAAGCGCTATCGCGATCGGCGGGCGAGACATATTGTGCTCGTACGACGCCAAGATCAGGTCGTTGCGTTCAGGGAGGTATACGACGACGTGCGTGCTGTCGACGTACTGGACGCATTCGACTTCGGTGTCGCTGCCGTTGCCGAAAGCGGTCGGGTTGATGATCTGCTGCGCGTACTCAGGCCACTGTGCGGCGAGGTTCGCCGCCGTCTCTTTCCATACATGCGCGAACACGCGGACGTTCATCAAACGATCCAGCCGGTAGTAGCAGCCGACTGGATCAAGAAGGTGAATCTGGGGGCGCTTGGTGTCGAAGTTTGGCTCGATCCACGCCGGCAGGAACCCGTACGTCAAATACTGGTCTGCGCCGTACAGCATCTGCACCGGCAGCTTTGACATCCGCCAGTAGTGCTCACCGATACGGTTCTTCCGTTCGGCCCGGCGCTTATCCGCTTCAGACCGCATCGCACCGCTAGAGCACGACAGTGTCGGCAGTGGTGCCACAACCTCTGCGAGGTCGCGGGCGACTGCGTCGATGAAGTTAGCGGTGATCGCCTTCGGGTATTCGGTGCTGAACAGGTCGGGCCACACTGACTGCATCTCGCCGTCGCGGACCCGCCGAACGTCACGCATCCGCTGGTCGCGGGCAACCGACTTCGGGTCTTTGCGGAGTGCAAGGACTTCCTGGCCCATCGCAGGATTTACGACAGCCACAAGTACCTAGCCTTCCTCTGCCTCACGGGCGCGAAATTCTGAAAGATTCACAACAGTCCGGCCCCGCAGCCGGCCTTTAGCCGCCCACGGGTTAGGGATGTGCGTCAACGACTGCCGGCCACGCTTGATGACCCGGTTCACACCGATCTCGGTGAACCACAACGCCATCACAAGGTCGGTTTTGTGGTTCTGTTTCAACCCAGACGGCTGCCACGTCACAAGCTGGTTCACCAACTCCGCGGCCCAGGCGTTCTGCCGGGGAGATGGAAGCTCAATCAGCGCGTGGTCGGGTGTCTTCTTCCAGATCCCGCCACCGCCGTTGTCGGGTGGCTGCCCGCAGGTGAGGAACAGTTGCGCCATCGACGCCACGCCGAAGTCGGCGTCGTACTTGTTCTGGTGGGTGTAGTGCTCAGTGAGCTTGCAGCCGCGGGCGCGAAGGAAGTTGCGGAGGTCGTCGTCTTGAGTGAGGAAGCGTTGGAACGCGTTCCGCTCGATCACCCACTCGTGAACGCCGTACAGCTCGGTGAACCGCTTCACCGTGTCCCGCATCAACGCCGGGCTGGTGTCTTTTCGATTGAACCCGTCCAACACGAACCGCTTCTCAGTGGTTTTGTCGACAGCGGTGATGATCATCGCGGTGCAGCCGGTTGTTGCCGGGTCTAGCCCGCCGACGACATACAGTCCGTCCATCCCGTCAGCCCGCATCCCCATGCCCTCTTTCGAGAGCGGCCCGGGGAACCGGGCGCCGTTGATAGATGCCTCAACAGCCCTCGCGTTGAAGGTGGCGTCATCACTGACGTCTTGCTGTTGGTAGACGAGTGCCCAGCGGTCTTCGCGGCGGCGAACCTTCCGAAGGCGAACGCCGGGGAACCGTTCGGGCCACAACGTCACCCAGGTCTCGGGTGTGCCGTCACCTTCGTCGAGGACTGCCGGCATCGAGAAGTAGGTGTACACCTGCTGGTCGTCGTGGTCGGTTTGCTCACGCAGCTCCGAATACAAATCCACCGGGGCGATGCGCGTGCCGAGGATCGCCAGCAGGCCGGCGCCGTCGAGGCGGGACTCGACTTCTTGCTCCAACCAGTGCTGCTGCTTCTCGTACTCGTTGACGTTCGCGAGGGTGACGCCGTCATCGACCAGGATGACGTCGGACCGGGCGCCGTAGATGCGTCCACCGATGCCGAGCGCGGCGACGGTGGCATCCTTCTCGCCGTCACCCTTCCCCTGGACGTAGATCTCCGTCTGAGTCCACGACTGGTCAGGGTCTTTCCAGCCCCCGTCTGGGGCGTACCGAGCGTGAAGCTCGCGATGAACTGGCGAAGTCAGCCTGAACTTGATAGCTCCAAGAATCTGCTTCGCCAAGCCTTGGTCTTTGCAGACGATGATGATGCGAATGTTCGGGTTCTTGTGGATCAACCACGTCGTGTAGTTGATGGAGAACGTCGTCGTCTTCGCATGGCCCGGTGGAAGGTTGATGATGACGCGCCCTGCGGGGGCGCCGTCGCACTGCGACTCCCATGAGCCGCCCTTCGCGTACCGGAAGGCGGGGAGAAGGTCTCGCGGTTCGCGGCCTTCGATCGCATCCCACATCCGAAGCTGGTGAAGATGCAGCGGCTGTCCGAGTTCTTCGCAGAACGTCGGGAAGTCCGGCACCGGGATGCGGGTGTCCGGGTCGGAGTTGTCGGCGCGGATCGTCCGTATCCGGGCAACCTCGTCTTTGAACGACTGGTCGTTCTTCATCCAGTCGCGAAACGTCTCCGTCGACCGGCCAACCGCTGCCATCGCCTGCTCGCGAGTCAGCCCAGCGGCGATCCCGTCAAGAACCTTCGGCTTAGCCTCGTCAAGCGGGATCTGCTTCACGCCGGAACGGCGGGGTGCGGTGGCGCGGCGGCGTGCAGGCGCCGTCACTGCCCTTCACCTGTAGAGCGGAAACCGAAGTCAGGCGGGGTGTCGTCCTCTTCATCCCACAACACCTGCAGTTGCGGTGCCGGGGTGTAGTCGCCAGACCCTGCGGAGACGAAGCCCGAGATGTCGTCGGAGTCGTCGGAGTGTTGCTGCTTCCCAAGAACTATGACGACTGTGAGTCGTTTGGACTGCCATTGCAGTGACGCCACGACAGTCCTCCTGTTGTTGAGTGGCCGGTGCCGATCGAAGCGCCCAGCGCCGGCTCACACCAGGCACCGCCGCACACCGTGAAGCAGCCCGATCGTCGCCACACCCCGTGTGACTGGCCGACCCGGTAGGGGGCGGCTACTGCTCACCACAAGTGCATATGAAGTTGATAGACCGCCACGGGGCGCTAGAGCGCGCCAACCAACTCCGACCCAGCCACGGGTCGTTCGCCGTCGTCACCTGCGGTCACTAGGAAGCCACTCCCAGCTTGGTGCGTTGTGTCGCGGATACTGAAGTCCCCGGACCCCTCACCCGCACCCTGGTCGCTCCGGTGTCACCACGGCTACGTGGTTCCACGTCGACCCCAGCAAACAAGCATCCGGGCCAGATGCCTAGCGGGCCTCGTCATGCCCGCTCAACCCTTGTCCACGGTCGCGGTAGCTATCCGCTGGGAGTGGGTTGGGTCTAGCGCCCTGCCGCCTCGTAACATCGGCAGGGAAACCTATTCAGTTCTGCTCTCCGCGACTTCGCCGGAGGTGGGGTGGAACTCTTCGTCGACGTGTGCGTCGAATGGCGGTCGGCGCTCGCCAGGGCCAGCTCGTGAGTCGGATAAACGAGCATTCCGTGAACCTGGCAGTAGACGCAGAACGGCTTAGCTAGCGGCATCGACAACCGCCTGATGCCACGCCACGAGCAGGCCCGTGGTGTCGCTCGACTCTCTGCAGAGTCGCTGAACGATCGGGGCGAACTCCGGGGCAAACCGGGTTCGCCCAAACAACTTCGCGCCCGTGTTGAAGGACATTTCCACCGGCAGGCGGTCCAGTCCGGTCAGCCGGCAAAACAGTGCCGGGTCACACCACACCGCCGCCACAGGCACCCGAACCCCAGCAGTGGTGTAATGCCGGAGCTGCGACAACCTAGTGACACAACAAACATTCACGCCGTCAGCGTGAACCCTGACAACCACCCAACCATGCAGCCCTTCGAGTGGTGCAACCCTGCCGCTCGACGCGGCGCGGGCCACCGGGCCTGCAGAGGTGGAAGTCATAGCAACACAATAGAGTGTTGCCTCATATTTGTCTAGGCCGTAACACAGGATGTTGCAACAAATTTTTCGCGAAAACCGACCACTGTAGCCCGGCGATTATGGAGAGCCGGGCTGTAAACAGATAACTACATCCACCGACCTGAGAGAGGTGGAGAGAACCTACCGCCAGCCCTGATGGGGCTGGCTAGGTTAGTAACTGCTGTTGTAAGAGCTGTTGTAGCTCCGTTCGTTCGAGGCCCTGTAGGGCCTCTCACTCACTACGCTGTTGTAAAAGACCTTCTACTAGATACGTAACACGGGTCGTCGGGTGTTATGTCCATATTCCTCCCAACATTCTCGGGCGTGTCGCAGAATAGGTCTAGACCAATAACGGCACCCCGAAAGGGTGCCACCAGGTTACAAAACAGGTGCGAAGACGTCGCCACGGCGACCACATACGACAACACCTTCCGCCACTAGGCGGACCCCCGCCCGCCACAGCGGGCACCCCTACACCCCACCCACACCCCTCCCACACCGCCACCAGGCGACACCACCCCGCCAAGCCACAGCAACCCGCCCCACACAGACACCACCCCCACCAGAAAATCTTGGCGAGGGAGTACGTCTATTCCGAGCGCCGCCGTTAACAACGGCGGGTCAAGTGCTGGGCCGAGGGCACCCGAGGCCAATGTTTACCGGGTGCGCGTGCCGTCAGAGCTGCACAGGGATGCAGTGCAACACAACTCCCCACCCCGACTGGCGTGTCTACTGGTGGTCTGGTGGTTGTTGCCGGCGTATCGGATCGGATGGCTCCGAGTCGGGGTGAGACTAGACAGATCTGTCTAGTTCCTGGCTACACTATGTACCAACCATTGTAGCAATGTCTTGCTGTTGGGTGGGCAAGGCGTGGTGGCGGGGTGGTGAGGCTGGCGCCTCTGCTGGTCGACGGCTGGTCGCTTGTGTGGCGCGCGGGTTGTGTCTGCTCCGGCCTGGTTGGGCCGGCGCGGGTGTTGCTTGTTGTGTTGCCTGAAACTTTCTTCGCTGGGAGTGTTGACAATGTGTTGCTGCTCGTGCGAGTGTTGCTTTATCAGTTGGGCAACACTCTAGGAAGGGCGACGAGAGAATGACTGTTTCACTGGACAAGACGGTGGACACGGGGACGGCTGTTTCTGCGACTTATGCGGAGTGGCTGGCTGTTGTGAAGCATGTGCAGACGGTGGTGAGTAAGCGCCCGTCTGTGTCGGTGTTGGCGTATGCGCTGGTTGAGGTGTCGGCGGGTGCGGTGATTGTCACGGCGACTGATTTGGAGGTGTGGTCGCGTCGGGCGCTGGGGTATCTCGGCTGCGCTGGCGAGGGTTCGATGCTGCTGCCGGTGTGGGTGTTGGGGGATGCCTTGAAAGGCGTCCGGGGTGCTGTTACTCCGGCTAAGGCGCGCGGTGAGGTTGTGACGGTGTGCCGGGACGCTTCGGGGGTGCTGTCGGTGTCGGGTTTTGGCCGGGTGTTGACGGTGGACGAGTACAACGGCGTGCCGGAGGTTGACGACTTCCCGTCTTTCCCGTCTGTCGACGGTGAGTCGTTCACGGTGGACGCTGACGGGTTCCTGTCGGCTGCCAGTTTCGCTGGTGTGGCGGCTAGTGATGACTGGACGCTGCCGACGTTGACGGGCGTGAAGATCGACGGCTGGTCGGGCGGGTTGACGTTCGCTGCGACGGATCGCTACCGGCTGGCCGTGACTGAGTTGCCGTGTGACGGCCCGGAGGGGCTGTCGGTGATTTTGCCGGCGAGATCCCTGAAAGCGCTGGACGTGCTGTCTGGCGTCGTACGGGTGTTCCGTAACGGTGACAGCCTCGCCTTCACCGACTCGACTGGTGTCGTCGTGGTGCGACTGCTGGACGCAACCTTTCCCCAGTACCGGAGTTTGATTCCGGAGGATCTGGAAGCACGGATTGTCGATCGCGCTGGTCTGCTGGGGGATGTGCAGGCGGCGTCTGCCGTGCTGGACAAGCGGGAGCCGGTGCGGATGGTGTTTGGGCCGGATGTGCTGACAGTGTCGGGCAGCTCGCCCCGGTCGGCGGTTGGGTGCGAGGACGAGTACGTCACCGGGTTCAACCCGCGGTTTGTCGCTGACGGGTTGAAGCGGTTCACCAGTTCGACGGTGACGGTGGCTGGCCGACCTAACCGCCCGCATGTGTTTACGGGTGAGTACGCGGGTGGCCGCGGCTGCTACCTCATCATGCCTGTCCGGATTCCGTCGTGACCGCCCGGAAGGGCTCGCTGCGCTCGCTTCTGGCTGGCCTCTTCTCGGGTGTTCGCGGTTGTGACCGCGAGACCCGCGAGTTGTTCGCCGCTTACCGGCGTGCCGAGGGGGGTTTGCCGGAGGGGTTCGGGGTTGACGGCACGTATGAGCGGGAGGTGGTCGAGAAGGCGTCGTGTGTGCATCTCAACTAGTGCGGTCTGTGTTTTCTGCTCCGCCAGGGGCGGCAGAGGGGTGTTTCTGGCGGGGTGGGATGCGTCGACCGACGCGGCATCCGCAAGGGACGGGCGGCAGCCCGTCTGGGCGGTCTAGGAAGGGCGAAGACGATGGACAACACGGAAGATGTGATCGACAGCCGTGAGGTGATCGAGCGGCTGTCGGAGCTGGAATCGTGGGATGACTGCACGGTGTGCGGGGAGAAGTGCATTATCGGCACTGGTACTCCGTGGGTTCACGCACACTCGGGTGACGTCTACTGCGGGACTGGTGACGGCGCGACGGCAAGCCCCACGATCTTGGACGACGACGAGTCGGCGGAACTGACGGCGCTTCGGGCGCTCGCTGCTGAGGGTGAGTCGCTGTCGGACTGGGAATACGGCGAGGCGCTGATCCGCGACTCGTACTTCACCGAGTACGCGCAACAACTGGCCGAAGACATCGGCGCGATCAACTCGGACAACACCTGGCCGGCGTACTGCATCGACTGGGAATGGGCCGCGCGCGATCTGCGGATGGACTACACGCCGGTCGACTTCGACGGTGTGACGTACTGGGGGCGGTCGTGATGAGCCGCCACATCTATCGGGGCCGGCATCGGAAGGCCCGCCCGTCTTTGTCTGTTCGGTTTTGGTCGGCGGTGCTGCTGTCGGTAGTGCCCGTGGTGTTGTCGGTGTCGGCGTGTACGCCGAGGCATGACGGCCACACCGTGCCGTCTCCCGGCATGGCGACGATGTTGGATCACAACATCCCGTCTACTGCGCCGGGCGCTTGCCACGCTGACTGCGGGGTGGAGTGATGATCGTCAACCTGCGCGAGATTGCAGAGTTTGCGGATCAGGCGATCGGTAACGCCGCGAACCGCGAGGGGGATTCGTACCACCAGGGCGTGCGAGATTTGGCCGCAGCGCTGGCCGGATTGTCGCCGCGTGCAGACGTTCTCGGTATCGGCACGCTTGCGGATGCACTAGAGGGCTACGGCTTGGAGGTGTCGCCATGAACCCCGCCCGTGTCTCAACTGACGGTTGTTCGGAGTTGTCGTGCCCGCATCATGGGCCGACGAACCTGGCGAAGTTGGCGGAGCTGCATCGTAGCTGCGTACTGGGCACGCCGAACTGTAACGACTGGCGGTTTGCCGGCGAGCCGGCGACGGCTCGGAGTCATTCGCATTACATGCCCCTGTGGGGTGAGTACGCATGACCACGACTGATTGGGGGTTGGTGAACTTCGGCCTAGCCTGTGACACCGCCGAACTGTCGGCGCTGGATGCCGTGTCTGCCGGCCCTGCGGGGCGTGAGGCTGATGTTCTTCGGGTGGTGGCGTCGCGGCTTCTAGCGAAGGCGTCGGCTGTTGACGAGTTCACCCCGGTTGGTGTGTCGTGACAGCCCAAACCCGCCTGTGGGCGGACACGTTCAGGGTGGATTCATCTGCCCCTGCGGGCGCGACAGAAGAAGTGCCCTACAGGTCCACCGAGCCGCTGTTCGGTTTTGACGACACCGACACCGAGCAGGTGAACATCCTGCGCGCCGCCTTCTACGTCGCCGGCATCTCTGCCGGCTTCTACCTCCTTGTCGTCGGCTTAATCATCATTCTCTAGAAGGGCGCTAACTGATGCCTGCAACGATCGAAACTGAAACTGTCGAAGAGCTTCCGGCTGTCGGGTCGGTGAATCTCTTGACCGATGTCATCACGAAGGACCGGGTTCTCCCTGCCGGCTATGACGGGTGGGCGATCCGCACTGTCCGGCCCGACTTCCGGTCGTCCCGCGGGTATCGCTACCCGTATCCGGGGGAGGTAGCGCGGGCCGCTGGCCCGTTCAATGCGAACGGTAACGAATGCCCGAATCATGAGGGCGACGGGATCTGCGCCGCGGGCACTTGGGCGGGGATGGCGTCGGGCGGCGTTCCGGCAAACGTCCTGCTACTGGTCGCATACAAGGATAAGGACGTTCTCGGGGGCAGTATCCGGGAGAAGCTGCGGCTTCGGAAGTTCCTAGTCGTTGACGTGATCGACGGTTGCCGGCTGCTAATCGAATCGGGAGCCTACGCGAACCTCCGCTACGCGGACCTCCGCTACGCGGACCTCCGCTACGCGAACCTCCGCTACGCGGACCTCCGCTACGCGAACCTCGCCTCCGCGAACCTCCGCTACGCGAACCTCCGCTACGCGGACCTCCGCTCCGCGAACCTCGCCTCCGCGAACCTCCGCTCCGCGAACCTCCGCTACGCGGACCTCGCCTCCGCGAACCTCCGCTACGCGAACCTCCGCTACGCGGACCTCCGCTACGCGGACCTCCGCTACGCGGACCTCGGCTACGCGAACCTCGGCTCGCGTGGTGTGTCTGCGTTGTCGGAGTCGTATTGGAACGAGTCTCAATGGGCGGATCGCGGTGACGGGATTGTGGTTCCGCGGTGAGTCAGGAGTTTGTGACCGCCCAAGAACTGCCGGCGTTGCTGTCGGTGTTGGTGGAAGACACCCGACTGGCGGGGCGTGTCGGTGAGTTAATTCAACGTGTCTCCGAGTTGGAGGCGCGACAGCGGGTGATTATTCGGGAGATGTCAGAGAGGGGATGGTTGGAGTGACCGCTGTTACCCCAGAAGACCCGCAACGACGAGAGCTGCCAGCGGAAATCGTTGACGCTGCGGCGTGGGCGATCTCTGACTACGTCGGCGAAGACAGGTTCGGTTACGAGCCGCACGCCCGAATCCCGCTCGCGGCGGCTCTTGCTGTACCCCAGACAGGAAACACCGTGCAGTAGAAGGCACAGAAGACAGCGGCCCCGTGAAGGGCCGGCAGAGGTTAGTCGCCCTTCCCTTCTGTCGGTTCCTCACGGGGCCGCTGTTCTATGCTGGGCGGCGTATCAGGTCGTCCGGGTCGTCCAACTCCGGGTCGCGTGGCCGGAACTTGAACCCCGTCGCCCGGTCGTAGTCGAGGACGACATTCTCCTGCTCCATCCAGCCGACCAGTCGATTGACTGCTGACTGTTGGGCGGCGGTCAACTGCCCGCCCGCTTTCTGTTTGTTGTAGAACCGCATCGCCTGGGTGATGGCGTCGGCATGGTCGACCGCGGCCATCGTCCACGGAAAGAGGTCGGCGCGGCTCATCCGGTCCCCCCTGCCGTCAACACCAACCCCGAGCTGTTTCATCTTCTTCGACACCGCCTGCCGGGTCACCCCGATCATCTCTGCGATGTCGCTGTGGGTTGAACCTTCCTCCACCCACCGTCGCAGCGTTTCCTCCGCAGGCCAGCTCACTGACCATGCCGGGTTCTTCGCTTCCCCACTCACCACTTCACCGCCTCCGACAGTTGCTGCTACTGTTGCTACCGTTGCCGCATCACTAGATGTTGTGCTCCTACTGCTACCCAACAATAAGGGTAGCCACACCGAGTGGCAACACTAAACAACAGTGGAGTTGGGTACGTCTCATTACGAGGTGTGCGAAACCCCGTAAAGTGGGCAAGGGGGGACTTGAACCCCCAAACCCGGCTGCGGAGTGTTGCGTCAAACACCACAGGCAGCAACACTTTCCGATTCAACCGGAGTGTTGCTTGATTCACCTGCACGGTTGCGCTACGGTGGCAACACAACCGCAACACATGAAGGGCGACAGAGATGCCGAGAACAGCACCCGCGACAGTCCGAGACGCGTTGACCGACTACAGGGCAGTGAAACGCGGCCAGTACTCCACCAATACGTGGGAGGCCCACGAAGGGGCGCTGTCGAGGTGGGAAACGTGGCTGTATCTCGACATCCAACCGAATGTCTACCTCACTGACGTTGACGACCGGCATATGGTCCGGTATTTCGACCGGCTCCGGCCCCCGGCGTTCGCGCCGTCCACCTTCAACAACTACCGGCAATACCTCTGTGCGTTCTGGAACTACTGCCGGGAGGAAGGGTGGGTTCACGCCAACCCGATGCGGCACGTTCGCCCGATGACCGTCCCCCGCCGTGTCCGCTTGCAACTCTCCGCGACCGAACTGCAGATGATGCTGGATGGCGCCGACCCGCGGGACAGGGTCGGCCTGGCGCTCGGGATGAACACAGGTCTTCGCGGCGGCGACATCGCCGCGCTGACAGTCAGCTCCCCTGACTTCACTACCAGCCGGCTGACGGCGTGGGTGGAGAAGACGGACGAAGAGATCGTCCTGCCGATGACGTCCGACCTCCGCGACGAACTGTTGTCGTGGCTTGACTACTACGCCACCTACCACGGGTTGACGGTCGCCCAGCTTCCGAACGACTGGACGTTGATGCCACCCGCCCAGGGGGTGTCTTTCAACGTGAACAACCCGGAACTGGGGCGGCGGGTGATCTACAAGCCGCACCAGCGGTTCAAACACCCGGAGGTGATCGTTCACCGGGCGCTGGCCCGGCTCGGCTACCCGACACACAAAGAGGGTTTCCACACGCTGCGGCGTTCCGCCGCCAGGGTCGTCTTCGAGGCGGCGAAAGCTGCCGGTGACCCTGACCCGATCGCCATTCCGCAGACGTTGTTGAATCACAAGTCACGGCGGACGACGGAGCTATATTTAGGCGTGTCGGTGGAGAAGTCACGGCTGGATGACATGCTGCGGGGAAAGAGTTTCCTCGCAGACGCGATAGCCCGCGACCGGGCCGCTATCGAGGGCGACGCTGACGTCGACAGGGTGTTGCGCCGTGCCTGAAGTGATCGAACGGAAGTTGCTGTGCGACCACCCGGATAAGGACGAGCGGGCGGCGAAGCCGTTCACGATCAGCGACGGCAGGCGCACCGTCCGAGTGTTGCTGTGCGATGACCATGCCGCCCCGATCTGTGATGCGATGAAGTGGGGGGTTCGCGAGACGGGCCCGCGGCCGGCCCGGTCGGGTGGCCTATCGCCGGAACGCCTGAGGGGTCTGATCGACCGCAGTTGAACGCCGCCTGGCAGGTTCTTACCGGCTCGCCAGAAACCGTTTGATCTTCGTTAATGATGTGTTAGCTTCATCGCGTTTCACCATCCTTGACAGCAGGATGCACCCCAGGGCAACCCTTTCACGGGGAGGGCGACGTGTACCAACAAGTGGCACCAGAGGTCACTACGGCGACAGTGGCAGAGCTGCTGGAAGACACGCGGGAGGCCCTTGACTCGCTGCCAGTGTCAGAGTTCATCCGCTCCCAAGACAGGCAGATGCTGTTCAAACTCTCCAATGACTACTACATCCTGGTCGGCCCGGAAACCGACTGCCCGTGGATTGAGCTGGGGTGGGTGTTGCCGGCGCTCCCCGGCGCCGACAGTGATTGGGACTTCAAGGTCGAAGACAGGGGTTCCATCCTGCTGACGCACTTCTGGGTTCATCAGCAGTAGGCGGCAGTGAAGACGTAGTTGGCCCACCCTTCGGGGTGGGTTTTTTGTTGCCGAAAAACCCCCGAGAAAGTTCGGGTACGAGGTAGACAACGAGAGTGCTGCCACCTAGAGTGTTGCCTAGATAAAACAGGAGGCAACACTCGGAGGTAGCGGTGCCAGAGGTCGAGATTCCCCGTGATCGTTACGGCAAGCCTCTCATCATTCCGCCCAGCGGCGGCAAACCCGTCCCGTACATGCGGGCCAGCAGCTTCGCTGAGGTGATCGACGACCGGACGCAGCTAGAGAAGTGGAAGCTGCGGATGGCCGTGAAGGGGCTGGCGAAGCAGCGGGAGCTGCTGTTCGAGGCCGCAGTCACACCCCTCACGGACAAGGGCAAGCTGAACTGGATCGCAGAGAAGGCGATCGAGGCCGCGGGGGGTGGCGAGAAAGCCAGCATCGGCACCTCACTCCACACGTTGACCGAACTACTGGACCGTGGCGAACCGCTGCCGGATGTTCCGCAGGAGTGGGCGGCGGATCTCGCCGCCTACGCCGCGACCGTGACACCCCGGTTCCGGCACGCGCACATCGAAGAGTTCATGGTGTGTGACGAGCTGCAGATCGCCGGCACCCCCGACAGGCTGTCGCACGAGGTCGGGTTCGACCCGCTGGTGGTGTGCGATTTGAAGACGGGCGGCAACGCCAACTACCTCGGCAAGCACGCAGCGCAGTTGGCGATCTACGCACACAGCCACTTCTACGACCCGGCCACTGGTTCTAGGACTCCGGTGGATGTCGAGCGGGGCTACGGCTACGTCTTCCACCTCCCCTCCGGGGAGGGCAACTGCCAGGTGTACCGGGTCGATTTGGAGGTCGGCTGGGAGCAGGTGCTTTTGGCTGCTGATGTCCGGGCGTTCCGGAAGCGGAAGAACCTCGCGGTAGCGGCATGAAAATCGGGTCGCTATTCACCGGGGCAGGGATGCTCGACGAAGGCGTCCGGATGGTGCTGGGCGGCGAGGTCGCCTGGCACGTCGAGTTCGACACCGCCGCCTCGAAGGTACTGGCCGAGCACTACCCGACCATCCCGAACTACGGCGACGTAACCAATGTCAGTTGGGCCGACGTCGAACCGATCGACGTTTTGACGGGCGGATTCCCCTGCCAGGACGTCTCGTCTGCCGGGAAGCGTGCCGGCTTGCAGGCCGGGGCGAACAGGTCCGGGTTGTGGGCGTCGATGCTCGACGCCATCGAAGCATTGCGACCACGACTAGTGGTGGCCGAGAACGTGCGGGGGTTGCTGAGTGCAAAAACAGACACCAGCCGGGAGGTTGAGAGCCGTGGCCCGAAGGGCGGGCGGAAAGTGGGTGTCACCGACCGAGCCTTGGGTCGAGTTCTCGCAGACATGGCCGACGTCGGGTATGACGCGGCGTGGTGTGGCTTACGAGCTGCCGATATCGGCGCACCCCACCAGCGATTTCGTGTCTTCATCGTCGCCTGGCCTGCTCAAGACGCCCACTGCGCAACTCGCAGTGAATGGCGGGAGCCAGCATCCGGAGAAGCGTCGGGCGGGTGGGCATGGCCCGACGCTGGCGGACGAGGTGGAGCATCTACTACCGACACCTGTGACGGCACCGCACACAGGGAATGGTCACGCCCGGAACCTCTCGCACGAAGCGCGGTTGCTCCCCACACCGAGGGCGACGGACGGGACGAAGGGTGGCCCGAACCAGCGCGGATCGTCGGGGGATCTGATGTTGCCGTCAGCGGTACAGCATCTCCTTCCGACCCCTCGCGCTACGAGAGGCGGGAGCTCGACGGAGACGGTGGCACTCCTGCCTGGGGTGAGTACGGGCCAGCCATCCGGAGATGGGAACAGCTCACCCGAGTAGCGCCCGATCCCACTGAACCTGCACCGCGAGGTGGCAGGCGGCTCTCTCCGCGCTTCACGGAGTGGATGCAGGGCTGGCCTCTCGGCTGGGTTGATGTCGAGGGCGTCAGCCGTAATGACCAACTGAAAATTTGCGGCAACGGGGTCGTGCCGCAGCAAGCAGCAGAAGCACTACGCCGGCTGATGCCGTTCGTAGCCGAACACGAGACGGAGCAAGCAGCGTGACAAGTCAAATTCAGATCAGCAAGAAACTCGCAGACGACAGCATCGTCGTCATCGGCGGCGAAGACGCCGCCACCTTCACGGCGAACGTCCAGGCGATCCTGGGGGCGGAGCAGGCGGAGGCGGTGCTGCGGACGTTCGACAGTCTCGCACCTGTCAGTGCGGGCAGTTACCAGCCGCCCGCACAGCCGCAGTACCAACCGCCGACTGCACAGCAGGTGCAGCAGCAGTTCCCCGGGTCGCAACAGGTCGCGACACCCGCGCCGGAAGGTGCGCCTGGGCCGGCGCCGATCGGAAAGAACGGGCGCCCGATGCGGTGGGTTCCGCCCGGTGTCAGCAAGAAGACGAACCGGCCTTACGCCGGCTTCTGGGGCGAAGACAACCCCCGCTAGTCCGGCTGGCACTCAACAAACTGACGGGTGGTGAAGGTCGGTGCGACTAGCAACAGCTACACGCAGAGGTGCGATCGCACCGAAACTGCCACAGCCCTACCCGCTGCTCGAACGTGCCGGCCTGTACCTCCGGCAAGGGCAAACGTCGTTGTGGATCGCAGCGTCCGGTGTCGGCAAGTCCCAGATGTTGAACAACCTCGCACAACGGATGTGCGTGCCAACCCTCTACTGGTCTGCCGACACCGACCAAAACGACGTCCTGCTCCGAACGGCGGCGTTGTGGTCGGGGTCGACAACCGAGGTGATCGAACAGCGGCTACACGAGCCGGCGTGGCGTGACTACTACGCCCGGGTGGTTGAGAAGTCGGCGCACGTCGACTGGGTTTTCGACTCCGCCATCACCCCGCCAGTCATGAGCGACAGGCTGCGGGCTTTCGCGGAAGTACACGGCAGGTACCCAGCACTGGCGGTGCTCGACAACCTCTCCAACACCGTCCAAAACCAATCCGACGAATGGTCCGAGCAGAAGGAAGTGATGGTCGGGATGCAGCGGCTAGCACGGGAGACGGGCTGTCACATCGCGGTGTTGGCTCACGCGAAAGGCGAGTACGAGTCAGGGTTGAAACCGATCCCGAAGAACGGGTCACTTAACAACATGTTCCGCACGCCGGAGGTCGGGGTGACTCTTCACCGGGCCAGTGAAGACGGTAAGCATCTCGGCCTGTGTGTCGTCAAGAACCGTAGCGGCAAGGACGACCCGGGCGCTCACCGCCCGTTGGTGTTGGAGGTCGACTTCTCGACTGCCACCGTGAAGGGTTTCCGGGTGGCGGCATGACAACCACTACCTGCCGGGCTCACGGGAAGACGTGGACGGGCACCGTCGAATGCCACTGTGAAACGTGCGGCGAGAACTTCACGAACGTTGGGACGTTCGACGCGCACAGGAAGGGTCCACTGGACAGTCGTACATGTTCCATCCCTCCAACCTTCGTAGAGGTGCGTCCGGGGGTGTGGGGTAGGCCGGCGCCTGAAAGTGCCTCAGATTCAGACCGTTTGAGCGGGAAGGGGCACTCCTGATGACGGTATCCGTGAGCGACATCGCCAAGATGACAGGACCGGAGCGCGAACTTCGGGTTCACCGACTCACCGCGGAGGCACACTCGCTGGTCGACGAGGCCATCGAGAAGCACATCACGTCAGACGGCAAGAGTGTCGCGGCGGTTGTCCTCGCATTCAGCGGCGGCAACGACTCGACGGTGCTGGCGCACCTGCTCCGCGATCGGGCTACGCATGCTGCTCATGCAAACACGACGGTCGGGATCGAGCAGACGCGCGAGTTCGTGCGGCAGACGTGCGAGGCGTGGGGGCTGCCGCTGATCGAGCGGATGGCTCCACGAGTGAACGACCGCTACCGGGCGCTCGTGCTTGACCAGGGATTCCCCGGCCCGGGACACCACTACAAGATGTTCCAGCGATTGAAAGAGCGGGCGCTGCGTCAGATCCGAAACGAACTGGTGGGCGATCCGCGGAAGAACCGGGTGCTATTCGTCGCCGGCAGGCGCCGCGAAGAGTCGGCACGACGCGCGTCCATCCCGGAGATGGAACGCGAAGGGTCATTGGTCTGGGTCTCACCACTGGTGAACTGGACGAAGCTGGATATGAACACCTACCGGCTGATGTGCAGAGAGACCGACGTCCCCGTGCCGGTCAATGAAGTGTCCGACTTGATCCACATGAGCGGCGAGTGCCTGTGCGGTGCGTTCGCTTCCCGCGGTGAACGCGACGAACTCGACCTGTGGTTCTACGACTCGCTCGCGGAGATCCGCGAACTAGAAACCCTGTTGCTGCCACGAGCAGACATCCCGGACTACCGGAAGACGTGGGGCTGGGGCGGCGTGCCGGAGCTGGCAGTGCAGGCAAAGAAGCGTGACCGGAAGCCCAGCAAGAGCGGGCCGATGTGCGACGGGTGTGACGCGAAGTTGTTCGAGATCGACGACGTCACGTTGGCGTGTGCGGCATGACGGTATCTACGCCTGACCGACTGGTGTCCGCCCGCCGCGCCGTCACTGCAGACCGGGTTGACCGGGCGAAGTTCGACGTGCTCGCCTACGAAGCCGACAACTGCCGAGACCAGGTGGTGTTGAACCGGAAAGGACGTCAGCCGACTGCCCGGGTCTACTACGTCACCTATGAAGAGGTGTACGGGGATGACCCTGTAGACAGTCCGCCACCTGTAGCCGTGGCGGCGGCATGACGGATGTCGTGGAGGCAGGTTGCGAAGTCTGCCGAACGAAGCTGAGTGGTCGACAGCAGAAGTTCTGCTCCCCGTACTGCCGCAATCTGGCGCAGCGAAAAGCGTTGCTGGCTCAGCGCGACGCAGGGAAGGTTGAACTCCGGTGTCGCCGCTGCAACAAGGTTCTTGACGGGCGCAAGACGACGTGGTGTTCGATCACATGCAAGCGCGACCATGAGACGGACGTGACGCTCATCGGAAGCGTCGAGACGTACGCGCGTCAATGCACAAAATGCAAACTCGTCAAGCCTCTCGCTGTCGACTTCTACCAGACAAACAACGGCAACTACCGCCGCGCGTGTAGAACGTGCGTCATCGCCGGCAATGCCGAGAGGAACGCGCGACCCGACACGGCGGACGTGAAACGCAACACCCATCTTCGCCTTCTCTACGGCATCGACTCAGCAAAGTACGAAGAGCTGCTACAGGCGCAAGGCGGTAAGTGCGCGGTGTGCAGGAAGCCGCCGATCAGGCGGCGTCTCGCAGTTGACCACGACCACCGCTCAATGAAGATACGCGGCCTGCTGTGCAACTACTGCAACCTCCGCGTGATCGGCAAGGCGACGGACGCAACCTTGTACCGCACTGCCGCCGAGTACCTGGAAAACCCGCCAGCAGACAGAGTGCTGGACCCAGATCACAGGGTGCCAGGTAGGCCACCGAAAAAACGTAGGCCACCAACACGAACTTCATCAACTAGCAGGACATCAACCAGGACTAGACGGAAGAAGGCAACACGATGACCACGCCAGACGAGAGGGCGAAGATCGCGGCATTGCTCGAACGAACAACACTCTGCACCGGACTAGGCCGAGGCGAGCGACCGGACGGGAAGGTCGACGCCTGCAGCGTCGCCGCAATCAACCTCGCCCTGACGGGCGAACTCACTGACCGCATCCCCGACTGCATGAGCAACGTCGTCGGGCGGTGGGTCATCGCGATTCAGGATCGGATGCCTGACGACATCCGCAACAGCGTCGAGTGGCGCACTGCATTGATTCAGGCCGCGGGCACTGGGCGCGACCATGAGGACGTCCGCCAGGAGATGGTGCTGGCGTGGATGTGGGACGGTCTCGAGCCGCTGACCGACAAACTGCCGATGTCGGCCCAGCCGGCATGGCGGGCGATGTGTGCGAAGCGCACAGCGGAGTCTGCGCGGCAGGCATGGAATGAATGTTGCGCCTACGCCGCCGCCGCCGCCGCCGCCTACTACGCCGCCGCCTACGCCGCCGCCTACGCCGACGCCTACTACTACGCCGCCGCCGCCGCCGCCTACGCCGCCGCCGCCTACGCCGACGCCTACTACGCCGCCTACGCCGCCGCACTGGCGGCGTACTGGAAGAAGTTGAATCCAGCCGGCCTACTCGCAGCACTCAATGCAGTCAGTGACACCGCAGGCCCGGTGGCGGCATGACCACGTTAGGCCGGTTGAATGCACGGCGCCGGGCGGCACACGGATTTGAAGACGTCCTCAACACCCAGCAGTGGATGGCTGACGGCAACTGTGCCGGCCTGCCACCAGAAGAGGCAGACAGGTTGTTCTTCTCGGACGGCAGGGTTCCTGTCGACGCCCGAGCGCTGTGCAGCAGTTGCCCTGTAGCGGAGGCGTGCAGGGGGTTTGCTGAGGCGAACCGTGAAGAGTACGGCGTGTGGGGTGGGCAGCGGCGGACGCGTGAAGACACGCGGCAGCCGCTGTCGCCGGGTTTGCTGGCAGAGGCGCGGGAGCTGTTACGGCGGGACCGCGAGTCGTCACTGGCGGTGAGCGCATGATGTCGTTGTCGGGGGCTCGACTAACCCCGCCAGGCATCGTCGACACAGTGAAGAACATCGTCGACGACCGCCGCCTACTCCGTCAGGAAGTACGCCGGCAGCGGGAAGAGCGCGAAATCGTCGACCGCGTGGTCGAAGCGGTGGTCGACGTGGCGGAGCGGGCTTTGACGCTCGGCGTGACTGTTTCTCCGAAGTTGCTGCTGGATTTGATCGACCGGGCAAGTGAGCAGTGAACGTGCTCAGTACCCGGTGGCTCCAATTCTGGAAGCGCTGGGTTTCGCGGACGTGCCGCGAGTCACGTCCGGCCATCGGAAAGTCAAGTGTGCATTCCACGGCGACAGGAACCCGTCAGCGAGTGTCAGCCGGTACGGCTATCGCTGTTGGAGCTGCGGCGTGAGCGGGGACGCAATCAAATTGTTGAGGGAACAGGGAGGTTGCGAAACCTATGCGGATGCCGTCAGACGCGCTGAGGAAATCACTGGCGGCGGAGATTCAGTCAGCAGCGGCAAACCTCCCGGGAAGTCCTGGGCTCGACTACTTGATTAGTCGAGGGATCACCGCCGAAACGGCGGAACAGTTTCAGCTCGGCTATGACAACAACAGCTTGACAATCCCCTACCTCACGCCTGCCGGCCCGTGGACGGTGAAGCGACGGTGTATCGCCAACCACAACTGCAAAGACATCGACGGGCATTCAAAGTACATGAACACCCCGGGCGTCGAGCTGCACTTGTTCAACGCGCAGACGCTGTTGACGGCGACATCAGTCGTCGTCACTGAGGGTGAGTTGGATGCAGTGACGGCGGAGCAGCACGGCATCCCCGCAGTGGCTTTCCCGGGGGCGCAGGCGTGGACGAAACACCGATATTGGGGTTACTGCTTCGACTCTGTCGACGACGTCACGGTCGTCGCTGACGGTGACGAACCCGGAAGGAAGGCGGCGGAAGTTGTGGTGAAGGGGTTGCGGGAGTTGACGACTGCTGATGTCCGGTTGGTGGTGTTGCCGGACGGTGAGGATGTGAACTCGCTTGTTCGGGCGAACGGCGAGTCGGTGCTGTTGGAGGTGTTGGGATGGCTCTGATGGATGACGACTTGCCTTCCGGGAAAATTCTGGTGACGACTCGATACGCCGAATACCTCATCGACACCGGCAGGAAGCAACTACAGCGGGCACTGCTCCGCGATGGTGAACGTCAGATCAGCGGCGACTGGAAGCCGATCACCGGGTTCCACCTCGAATCGAGGGACGGCAACCTCCACCTCCACGTTGATGCTGAGTCGTGGTCGCTGGATTCGGGGATTGTGCTGAACGTGGAGGAAGTGCAGTGAGTGAACTTTGGGGTGAGTCCATGACCCGACTTGACGACGCGCTACGGGCGCGGGAAGCACTCGACAGGTCGCTGCTGATACAGCAGCAAGGGCCAGCGTGGATCACCGTGATGGCGGCAGCGGCACACCACGCCGACAAGTCGACGTCAGAGGTGAACGACTTGATGTTGTCGATTGCGGGTGAGGCGTTGCGGTACGTCCGTGACCACCCGGTTGTTGAACAGGTCGCGGCGTGAGTTTGTGGCACTGCCCGCCGCCGTGCGACAAACT
>Ga0207698_10000150_pt1 | contig 44675 bp, 37 predicted proteins | sample KBSCornC22_FD_184298 | JGI IMG/M metagenome (GOLD analysis project Ga0207698, IMG submission 184298) | Corn rhizosphere microbial communities from Kellogg Biological Station, Michigan, USA - KBS Corn C2-2 (SPAdes) (version 2) | ecosystem: Host-associated > Plants > Roots > Rhizosphere > Soil ... | reverse complement strand
CCGGGGGCGCCGGGAATGATCGGCTTGCGCGGAATGCTGCCCGGCGTCTGCGATCCTTCAGGCAGCGCGTCAATCTCCGTCACGATGACGAGCTTCGGCTTGCCGCTCCCCCATTGCGCCCATATGTTGGTGGGCATCCCTGCGCCGCCCTGCTCGACCTTGAAGCCGATATCTTCGAGCGTCTGCTTGAGAAACCTGGCGCTCTCGAATTCCTGCATGCCAAGCTCGCCGAAATAGTAGAGCGAGTCGCCGACCACGGCGATGGGCTCCGCATTGCGCTCGATTGCATCGAACGCATACTGCTTCTGCTCGCTGCTTGCCGCATGACACGCAGTAGCTATGATCAGAACGAGCAAAGGAATGATACTGATCGTGCGCTTCATATCGGTCTCCCCATCAGGCGCCGCCTGTCCCCGTAACGCTCGTGCCGCCGCATACGAACAGCGCCTGGCCCGTAATGTAGCCGCTATCTCGATCGAGCAAAAAAGCCACGGCACGCGCTATATCGTCGGGCGTGCCGACTCTTTTGACCAGTATGCCGTCGATCACCGTCTGGCGTTTTACGCTGCCCTCCGGATGACCGCGGTTGAACAAATCGCTCGCGACCGGCCCCGGGACAACGGCGTTGACGGTAATGCCGTCGCCGCCGAGTTCGATTGCTATAGTGCGCGTCATTCCAATCAGGCCGGCTTTGGCGCTCGCATAGACGGTGCGCGACGTTTTGCCCAGTGCAGCCCGCGATGAAATGTTCACGACGCGGCCATACTTCGCGGCACGCATGCCAGGTACGAATGCCTGAGTGAGGACCATCGCTGCGCCGAGCGTCACGGCGGTTACATACTGCATGTCATCGATGGTCGCATCTTCGAGCAATGCCGGCCGGTTCGCGCCCGCGTTGTTGACGAGATAGCGCACCGGAAAATCGGCAGCTACTTGCGCGGCAATCTGCTTCGTTGCGGGCAGATCGGCGAGGTCTATCCTGCGAAAGTGCAGATTCGGATGCTGCAATTTTGGCGGCGAGCGCTGCAGCGTTATCACCGTCGCTCCCGCATCGAGCAGGCGGCGCGCACACGCTTCGCCGATGCCTGAGCTTGCGCCTGTGACGACGGCGGCTTCTGCGTTAGCTTGCGCGGTCATGTCAGCGTTTTCGCCATTTCGAGAAACTTTGCATACGCAGCAGGATCAAGCAAGCGCTTGCTGGTCTGCTGCCCGGAGACAGATAACGCATCGAGCGTGCGCTCGAATTGCGAGCGGTCGGCATCGCGCACAATGAACACGACTTGCGATCTGCGGTCAGCGCCGGGCCACTCGTCGAGTTCGACCGGCTCGTGAATGATGGTCTGCACCGCCTGGACAATCACCGGCCGACCGTCCACATTGATCAAGCCTTTTACGCGCAATAGATTAGCGCCGCGGAAATTAGCCAGCAGCGTGAGCCAGGTCGCAAGCGTTTGCGCCGATGCGGGCGCATCATGAAACAGCGTAAACGTCTGCACGCGGTCATCGTGCCGCGCATGATCGTGCTCGCAATCCTCATGCGACTCGCGCACACACGCCGTGGCGTCCGATGTCGCATGGGGGTGCAGCCAGCGCACTACGTCGCGCGCTTCGGCACCCGGCGTCAATGCGGCGCGTCCGAATAACGATTTCGGGTCAATGGCGCCGTTCTCCACTCGCGCTATCTCAACGGTGCGATTGATCTGGGTGAGGCGGCTTGTCACCTGCTCGATTTGAGCAGGCGTTGCCAGATCCGTCTTGCTCAGGAGCAGCAGATCTGCGACAGCGACCTGTTTCACCGCCTCACGCTGGGTGTCGAGCTGATTGCCGGCATGCAGCGCATCGACAAGCGCTACTACGGTATCGAGATAGAACGAGGGCGCAACTTGCTCATCGGTCACCAGAGTCTGAATTATCGGGACAGGATCCGCGAGCCCGGTCGTTTCGATCAGCACGCGATCAAAGCTTGGCACCAGGCCGTCCTTGCTTTTCCGATAAGCATCGGCGAGGGTATCGACGAGATCACCCCGCACCGCGCAACACAGGCAGCCGTTCGCAAGCAGGCGCATGTTTTCACTCGGCGTCGCGACGAGCAGATGATCAATGCCGACTTCACCGAATTCATTGATGATGACAAGACTGTGCGCGAGTTTCGTGTGCTGCAGCAGATGATTCAAGAGCGTCGTCTTACCGCTGCCCAGAAACCCGGTGATCAGTGAAACAGGAATGCGCGAGACCGTGACCTTCGGGCTCTTCGTCGACCGCATTGGCGATTGCCTTTCTGTATCGGACACCGCCTTGCGATCAGGCGTCTTCGGCATAGCGACTTCATTTTGCATACAATAGATGACCCCGCGGTAATTGCAAACACCGCAGTGCCTGATAGCAGGCGCTGCGCATTGCGTATTCTATAGAGACAGACAGGAACTCGATGACGATACATGAAGCATGGTGGAAGCCGGAAGCGCCGTGGCCCAAAAAGCCGCCCACAGGGAAACGCCTGGCTGTGCTCGGCGGCAAACTGATCGACGGCAACGGCGGGCCGGTTGTGGACAAACCGATACTGCTGCTGCAGGGACCGCGTATCACGGCAGTGGGCGTGCAGGGCCAGTTGAAGATCGAGCCGGGCATGGAAACCATCGATCTTTCCGCCTACACGCTGATTCCCGGCATGATGGATTGCCATATCCACACCGCGATGTTCAATTGCATGACGTTCCACAATCACCGTGTCGCGCAGTGGGAAGTCATGCCCCAATTGCAGCAGATGTATTCGCTGTTTCATGCGCAGAACTGTCTCGACATGGGCTTTACGACGTTGCGCGATCTCGGCATGAACTCGAGCCGCGGACTGTTTACGCAGGAGCTGTGCGCAGTACGCGATTCGATCGAAGCGGGCATCCTCGAAGGACCGCGCATGCTCATCGGCGGCTTTACGACGATCACGGGCTCGCATCTTGATCTGATTCAGCCGCGCGCTATGCCGCGGTCCGGCTTCAATACGGCCGACGGTCCGTATGAATTGCGCAAACTCGCGCGCCTCAACCTCTTGTGGGGCTGTGACGTCATTAAGACCTGTGCATCCGGCGGCGGCGGCACTGACAAGGAAGAGCCCGACATCCGCAACATGACGCAGGAAGAGCTCGACGCGATCGTCGATGAAGCACACGCCTTTCATAAGCCTGCTGCGGTCCATTGCTTTACCATTAGTGCACAAAAAATGGCGATCAAAGCGGGCGCCGACACCATCGAGCACATGGTGTTTTCGGACGACGAGTCCATAGACATGATTGCGAAGGCAGGCATTCCGGTGACGCCCACGCTTGCACACCGCACCGATCACGCGATTCAACTGCGACGCGAGCTCGGCACCGCCGAATTCGTACTGAACAAGTTAAAGCGCCTGCAGCCGCACTGCTACGAAACGTTTCGCAAGATGCACAAGGCCGGCATTAAGATCGCGATGGGGACCGACATGGGCTTCGAGCCGCATTTCGGCACGAACTCGTGGGAACTCGAAGTCTACGTCGCCCTCGGTATGAAACCGATGGATGCTCTCATGACGGCGACCAAGAATGCCGCCGAGGCGCTGAAGATCGATGCGGATCTCGGCACATTAGAGGCCGGCAAGTTCGCGGATATCGTCGCCGTCGATGGCGATCCGCTCGCCGACATTCGCGTATTGCAGGAGAAAAACCTGATCGCAATGGTCATGAAAGAAGGCAAGATCTGCAGTGATCGCCGGCCCGGCATGAACAAGAATGTCGTGCCCGTCACCGGCTGGAAAATCATCGACGATCTTTAAATCGACAGGACAATGAACATGCAAACCAAACAAGCTGAAAAGCAGCAGGCAGTCGGGAGCGGCACAAAAACGGAGGGCGCCACTAAGGCCGGAAACGGCGCGTACCATTTCGATCTGCCGCGTCTCAACAAGGTCGAGGCGGGAACCGGATACTCAACGTCGCGCGGCGGCGTAGTCGAAGGTGACCGCATGTTAGTCGGACTTATCGACAAGCCGCGGGGCACCGGCTCGCGCATGCACTCACATCCGAACGAGCAGTTCAACTATGTCGTGAAGGGCACACTTACCGGCTCGGTAAACGGGGTGCCGGTGACGGCGCCTGCCGGGACCCTCGTTTATATTCCCGCCAACGCGCCGCACACGCTCGTCGCCACGCCTGAAGAAGACGTGATCTTCCTCGCGCTGAAAGATCTGTCGCACGGCATCATCGGCAAAGCAGTCGATGGCACGATGGCCGGTCCGCATTACGAGCCCGGATTTGCGCCTTCGAAAGAATCCTGAGGACCGCTGCGGCGATCAGTTCGCTCTGGCGTTGATGCGCGCCTGCTCTGCTTCCTCAGGCGTCATTGAATCGATCCGGCTCTCGAGGTAGGCCGTCGAGCGCACCGTCACATAGCGCGCAAACGGCGACGTAACTTCCAGCTCGTAACGGTCGCCGCGCGAGACCTGCACGATATCTCCAGGCGTGAGCGCTTTGCTTTCACCGTTGCATTGCGCTGTCACGTCGCCGTGCAGCACGTAGCAAAAAGATTCGTGGGCCGCGCTGTCGTTGCGCTCGTGATGTCCAGCCGGCGCTTCCACATAGCCGAACGCCAGACGCTCACCTTCGATCCAGGACATGTGGCGTGCTGAAACAGGCGGCGCATCGAGCGCATCGATGAGCGGGTAATAACACGTGTTCACGCCTTCGATGACCGCCTGCGATTGTCCCTGCGCTTTCTGATGTTTGTCGCGATCACCGACGTTGTATTTTTTGTTTACTTCGCTGACGGTCATCGCCTTGCCCGGAACCGCCTCATCTTCTGCAAGGCCGACGACTGTCCATGTCTTGTCCTTCATATAAAGGTACGAGCAGTCGCCGTCTTCCGTTGCGCGCATCGAATGCCGCGCGTATGCCGGCGCATGCACGAACGTGCCAACCGGGACGATGCGGCGATCCTTGCCGACAATGCCGTTGATCTTGCCGCGTACCGGAAAGATGAGCAGCTCATTGGGATGGTAATGGAGCTCTGAGCCGGTGCCTGCGGCCTTGTGGACGAGGCAGAAGTACATGTATTTGCCTTCGATGACCGGACCGCGCGCGCTCGACAGGTGCGGCGTCAGGAAATTGCTTTCGAAGTTTTCGAAGCGGTGAAACGCCATGCGTTGATTCCTTTTAGTTTCCTGACAGTCAGGCCCACATTACTAACACTCGAGTCATTCAGGGACCACGCCCGCGTCCTTGATGACCTTGCCCCAGCGCTCGTTCTCTGCTTTTACGAAAGCTGCAAATGCTTCCGGTGATTTGCTGATAACCGTTTGGACACCGCCATCGGCGAGGCGCTTCCTAACATTGGCATCGTTCATGACGTCGACCGTCGCTTTGAAAAGCCGGTTCACTACGTCGCGCGGAACGCCTCGCGGCGCGAAAACGCCCTGCCACGAGCCGACGGTCATCGTCGGAAATCCCGATTCAGCCATCGTCGGCACATCGGGGACTGCCGCGATGCGCTTCGGCGCGACGATGCCAAGGGCGCGCAGCCGCCCCTGTTTAACAAACGTAATCGACGAAGACAGCGTCACAAACATGAGTTGCACTTCGTTACCCAGCAGCGCGATGGCTGCGGGTCCGGCGCCACCCTTGTACGGTACATGCGTCATCTTGATGCCGGTCGATCGCATGAAGAATTCCATCTCGAGCTGGTTGGCGCTGCCGGTGCCAGGCGAACCGAAGTTGAGCTGACCCTGATGCGCTTTTGCGTACTCGATCAGCTCTTTCACATTGTTGACAGGCAGCGACGGATTCACCACCAGCGAGCCGGGCACGTCAACGACCTGCGTGATGGCGATGAGATCGTTCAATGGCTTGATTGGAAATTTCACATACAGCCCGGGATTGATGGCCATCGTGCCGACGTTGCCAAGCAGTATCGTGTACCCGTCGGGATTTGCGCGCGCAGCCACTTCGACGCCGATGTTGCCGGCGGCACCCGTGCGGTTGTCGATCACGAGCTGCTGACCGAGCTCTTCGCTCATCTTCGCCTGCATGATGCGCCCGACGAAGTCCGATGCGCCACCGGGCGCAAACGGAATAACCATACGGACGGGGCGCTGCGGATAGTTCGATTGCGAGTGTGCAGAGGCGGTCAGTGCAAGCAGCGCACACGCAATGACAGCGCCGCGCACGCGGCAGACTTGTAGTGCGTCAACCAAGATCATCTCCTCACATTGGTTTTAGAAGCAGTGTCGCCAGTGCTGTGCTGATGGGTCTGAAGGCGGACAAGAACTTAGTCGTCAACTGTTAAACTTCGGTTCCATTGCAAACCAGGATCGGGATTAGACCATGGCAGCATCTCACGAGCCAAACCACACGACCGCCGATGCGCGCGCTGAACCGCCGCTTTGCGCGGGATTTGATCCACGGCCGCGCCGACCGCAGATCAAATTGCCGGCGGGCGCTACGGATTGTCATGCGCACATTTGCGGACCTAAATCGCGCTACGCGTATTACTCGGAGCGTATCTACACGCCGCCGGATTGCCTGTTACCTGATTATCAGCATATGTTGGCGACGCTGGGCATCGAACGTGCGGTGCTCGTCCAACCAAGCGTCTACGGAACTGACAATACCGTCATGCTGGAAGCGATGCAGACGGCCGGCGCGACGTTCCGCGGGGTGGCGGTCGTAGCAGACGACGTCTCAGCGGGCGAACTTGAGCGCATGCATGGCATGGGTGTCCGTGGTGTGCGTGTAAACATCGTGGACGTTAAAGACCGCACAGTCGGAACCCTGCCGCTGGTAGCGCTTACCGCGCTCGCTAAAAAAGTAAAACCGTTCGGCTGGCATATGGAGTTCCTGATGCACGTCGATGAGTTTCCGGAGCTTGACCGCATGCTGGCTGATTTCCCGGTCGATACGGTTTACGGGCATCTCGGTTACATGAAAACCGATTTGGGTATTGCGACGCCGGGATTTGAGGCGCTGCTGCGCCTCATGCAAAGCGGACGTGCATGGACAAAGCTCACGGGTCCATACCGCATCTCGCCCCGGTCTTTGCCGTACGCGGATACCAACATCTATGCCGACGCGCTGATCAAGGCGGCCCCGAAGCAAGTGATCTGGGGTACCGACTGGCCGCACGTCATGCTGAAAGGCGCGATGCCGAACGACGGCGACCTGTGTGACATGCTGTCGGCATGGATACCCGATACGGGACTCCGCAAGCAGATCCTGGTCGACAACCCGGCGCGCCTTTACGGATTCGAATAATCGACTGCACGTATCGCGCAAGCGCGTGCATGCAGGCCAGGCCCCGTTGCGACCTGCTAGCTCATTCGACTTTGATGTCGGCGTCCTTGACGACTTTCGTCCAACGCGCGAAATCTTCTTTGATATACGCCATGAATTGATCCGGTGTGCTGGGTGCGGGCTCGAGCGAAATTCCGGCAAAACGTTCTTTCGTGGCGGGCAGTGCAAGTACTTTGGTGATCGCGCCGTGCAGGCGGCTGATGACCTCCGGCGGTGTTCCCGCGGGCGCCAGAACGCCGGTTATATTAACCACCTGGAAATTGGCTACGCCAGCCTCTGTCGTCGTCGCAACGTGCGGAAAAAGTGGGACACGCGCCGGTGAGGTGACGGCGAGTGCGCGAATCTTGCCGGACTTGATGGGACCCACAGAGCTCGAAAGCTGATCGAACAAGAGGTCCACCTGACCCGCCATGAGATCAACGCCTGCAGGACCGGCGCCCTTATAAGGAATGTGCGTAAACCGCGCACCAGTCAGTGATTGGAATAATTCGCCGACCAGGTGATTGGAGCTACCGGTGCCGCCTGACGCCATGGACATTTTCCGCGGCGCGGACTTGGCAAGTGCAACCAACTCCCGTACTGCTTTTGCGGGTACCGAAGGGTGCACGACGAGTACGAACGGCGTCGTCGCGACAAGGCTGATCGGCGCAAAGTCGCGCACGGGATGGTACGAGATCTTCGGATACAAACTTGGGGCGACGCTGACCGTGCTGTTCGACCCCATCATCAGCGTGTAGCCGTCCGGCGCCGATTTAGCCACCAACTCAGCACCGATGATGCCGCCAGCGCCGGCGCGATTGTCGACGATCACATTCTGTCCGAGCAGATCGCTGACACCCGGCGCAATCTGCCGTGCAGTAATGTCGACGTTACCGCCGGCGGCAAATGGAACGATGAGCCGGATGGGCTTGGTTGGATAAGGCTGGGCAGCGCACGTAGCAGCCGCAACCAGCGTGATGCCCGTGAAGGCCAGGTATCTCATTGGTATCTTCCTTCGGCGAAAGCAGCGTTGCGGCACATAGTCCGTTAATGGAAATTTATTTCAACAAGCCGATCTCGCGCAGATAACGCTGCGTCCCTGGATGCAGCAGGTCCACGCGCGGTGTGGCAGCAACCGTGTTCGCCATAGTCGATTCGCGTGCCTGTTCGAGGCGTTTGCCAATCGCGGCTTCGCCTTTGTGCAAGGCGCGCACGAGACGATATGCAACGTCATCCGGCAGTGTTGGCCGCGCCAGTACGAACGCCCACGATCCAACCGTGTTGACGGGCACGTCCTGTCCGGGATAGCTGCCGGCCGGCAAAGTAAGCGGTTTGATGAATGTGTGTTTCGCTGTGATGCGCTTGACTTCGTCAGCAGTGGGTGCGATGAAACGCGCCCCGGCCTGGCTCTTGGCTACGGTCACGAAGCCCGGCCAACCGACGCCGCCGCCCCACAATGCCGCAACACGGCCATCGAGCAGCATCGCAGGTCCGTCCGCTGCCTTCTCGAGGAAGAGGCCTTGAAAGTCTTTATCCATATTAAGGCCCAGGCCATCCATCGTGTAGCGGGCGAGGACCACGAATCCTGAGCCGGAGGCGCCCCATACAACCGGCTTGCCCTTGAGATCGGCGATCGTGCGGTACGGACTATCGGCCCGCACCATGAACATGCCGGTATTGGAGAACATTGCGCTGAGAATACGCAGATCGGCGGGAGGACGGCCGATGCCGGTGATCGCTTCGTATGTGACCTCGCCGGTGACCTGACCCGTGTCGAGCTTGCCGGCTTCGAGCAGCGGCACATTCTCGGTACTGCCTTTCGTGTTGCGCGGTTCAACCGACAACGACGGGTCCATCTCGTTGATGGTTTCCGCGAACGCCGCGCCGTAGAGCGGAAAGCCGCCGCCGGGCGTCGCGGTGCCATGTATCACTACCGTTTTCTGTTGCGCTGATGCGATACTGCCTGTCATGAAGGTGCCTCCGAGCGTTGCCACCAAAACCAATGCGTAATGCACTCGAGTAAACATCATTCTCTTCTCCGTTTGCGGAATTGCAGTCACGCTCGCCGTATCCGCGTAACTGCACGCATGACTCTACCATGACGCTATGCAGATAACTGAATCCAGCAGCGCGTTGTAATGGATTCGATAACCATCGGCACGCTCCCGTCATGCCCGGTCGGGGCTGATGCCCTGCTGGCGATCAAGCGCCAGCGCACGAATCCTGCGCGATGGAACGCGCCAAGCTGGGAAATGTTCGCCACGGCAGCCGGCGTGCATGACATTGAACTCATTGACGCGAATGCCGCGCGCGGCGCGTTCGTCACCGATGCGGGCGGCACCGCATATGGACTGCCCCACGCCATCGTCATCGCACGCAGTGCTGAGCAGATATCGACGCTGTTGCGTCTTGCGCAGCACTACCGTGTACCGGTTACCGTGCGAGGCGGCGGACTGACGACCGAAGGAGAATCGGTCGCTTTCGGCGGCGTGCTGCTCGACATGACCGGCATGAGCCAAGTTGTGCAGATCGACCGCAAGGCGCTGACCGTGCGCAGCCAGGCCGGAATCTTCTGGCACAGTCTGGCTGAAGAGCTGAGGCGCGAAGGGTTGGACTATCTGTCCGCGCCGCTCAACATGACGTCTACCGTCGGCGGGACGCTCGGCGTAGGCGGGATCGACGTGAACTCGGCGCGGCTGGGATGCAGCGCGGACCAAGCGCTTGCATTGCAAGTGGTGACGCCGACTGGCGATATCGTCGAATGCTCTGACACCTCGAATGCGCATATTTTCGAGCGCGTGATTCTCGGTTATGGGCAGTTTGGCGTCATCACCGAAGCCACGCTCAGAGTGCGCCCGTACACGCCGTTGCGCATGCATTATTTTTACTATGCGTCGCTGCGTGCTGCGATCGAAGATCTGCAAATGCTCAATCGCAATGACGCGAGCGACTATTCAGGAATCCTCACGATAATGGACTGTGCTGTGAATTTGCTCGTTGCTTTTGATTCCGTTGAACGCGAGACCGCTTTCATCGCACAGTGGAAACGGCGCCTTCGCGGCCATGGCGAGGCCGGCTTTGTGTTGCGTGCCGCGATCCAGTATGCGCTGCGACCGTGGAGACTCGGCCAGGCGCTATACCTGTACCGTCGCAAGCGCGAGCTGTTTCCGCAATTCAGACGCCCCGAGTACATGCGCGAGGGCGCCATGCAGGATCGCAGTGTCGTGTTTTCACGCGCCGTGTGGAAATTCTGGGGCAGCCGGCAGATGGTGATTCCGGATCTCGCAACGTCCGCCGAAAAGTTTGTTGCGGCGGTGGAACGCGGCAATGCCGTATGTCGCACATACTTTCCGTATTACACGTTGTACTGTGTCGGCATCAAACTGCGTGCGGAGCACCGCCCGCATTACGAGATGTCGTGTATCCCGCCCGACGCTGATGGATGGGCGTATGGCTGCGAATTCGAACCCATCATGCACGATGTGGTGTACAGCCGCGACCATTTGCAATCATTCAAGAATGCCATTTACGATATCGGCGTGGACATGGGCGCAAGCTATTATCGATTCGGCGGGATGATGAAGGGCTATATCCGGCGGGCGCTCGGCGATGCGTTGGTCGATCGACATCTGGCAATGAAGCGTGCCGCTGATCCCGCAATGATTTTGAATCGCGACGTCATATTCTAATGTTTGCGCTCGCAAACACCGCGTCCGCTGCTGCCATCGATCATGCGGCTTGCAGCGGGTGCAGCTTGTGTTTGCTGGTATGCCCGGTATGGCGAACCACGCACGATCTACGGCTGACGCCTCACGGGCGTGCAAAGGCGTTGCAGCACGGCGCCAACGCTCGGGACATAGCGATATCGGTCGAAAGCTGCACGGTCTGCGGCGCGTGCGAGCCGGTGTGCCCGGAAAATATCGGACTTGTCGCGGCTGTCGTTGCATTGCGACGGCAACTGCACAGCACCGATCATGTTGAGCTTACGGGTCAGGACGCCGGCGACGACCTCCTGCAGGACTTGCGCGATACACATACGGTGCTGGTCTTGGATGCGGCGCTGCGCCAATCGACGGGAAACATACTCTCGCGTGTGACTGCCGCCTTGGCGGAAAAACGCACCATGTGTATCAGCAAAGATGACGGAGCCGACATCGCGCTTGCGCTCGAATGTGGACAACCGATATCGCCGCGGCGCATCGAGCGATTCGTGTCGCCTTTGCGCCACGCAAAGAAAATAATCGTGGTGGACGGCCTGCTTTATCGTTACCTCCAGCTATGGCTGCCGCGGGCGCGCATCGTCAGCCTTGGGGAAGCGTTGAGCACGATCCCTGCGGTGCGTCGCGCGCTGCGGCGGACGGATCTGTATGTGATCGAGCCGCGTGCCTATCATGCCAATTACGAACGTCTCGTCACACACTATGACGAGCTCGGAGCAGAAACCAGCTGCAGCTTCAACCTGGACTTGCAACGCATCGCGATTGCCGCCACCGCACGCAGCTTGCCTCAATTCCTCGGGACCGCGGCAACGGACAATGACGTACACGTGAACTGGATACTCAAAGGCCGCACGGTCAATCGCATCGTCATTGAGAATGAGGGCGATCGTGCTGCTTTTGAAACAGCCTGCCGGATACCCGTGGTTCATTTGGGAGATATAGCAGGAGGCGCTTACTGATGCGGAACGTCGACGTCGTCATTGTCGGCGCGAGCCTTTCCGCCGCAGCCGCCGCCAAGCGGCTGGTGGATGCCGGGCTCGAAACGATCGTGCTCGAGCGCAAGAAACTGCCGCGGCACAAGATCTGCAGCGGCATTCTCTCGCCGCGCGGACATCGTTTTTTGATCGAGAACTTCGGTCCGCTGCCACGCGAGGCACTGCATGAGCCGACATCGTGCCGCGGCGTGACGTTCCATTTCCCTTCGATGGTTTCCCTGTCGATGGATTTTTTCGGCGGCACGACACCGCACCTGCACCGCAAATTCTCCGACCACTGGGCGATCACGCAAAGCGGCGCCGAAGTGCACGATGAGACGTCGTTCGTTGGTCTTGAGGACAACGGCGACCATGTGCTCGTTTCCGCGCGCAAGAACGGCGAGCCGATCGAATACCGGGCCCGGCAGGTGATCGGCGCCGACGGACCGAGCTCGCTCGTAATTCGCTCGTTATATCCGGACTACCCGAAGCAGATTCCCTGGTTTTTCGTCGGGCAGAAGTTCCACGACATCATCGATTGCCCGCTCAGTCCCGAATACTTTCATTTCTGGTTTCATCCCGGACTCGGACACTACACGTGGAGTCACGCGCGCGACGGAAGGCAAATCGTCGGCGTCGGCTTCAAGCGCGGCGACAATTTCGCGAAGAAGCACGCCAATGTCGTTGGCTATCTCGCCGACCGGCATGGCGTGCGCCTCCAGCCGCATACCGGGGATGAAGGCTGCGGCGAGAATTTCGGACCTTCGCTCATCAACCGCTATGTGTTCGGCAAGGGCAACGTGCTGATCACCGGCCAGGCAGCAGGCTTCCTCAACATGATCGGTGAAGGCATGAGCTGCGCGCTACATTCGGGAGCAATCTCGGGCGAAGCTATCGTGGAAGCGAGGCTGCGCAACCGGCCCATCCAGGAAATGTATCGACGCATGATTACGTCGGAGGTTCTCCGCACTTCCGACCAATGGAATCCGCTCAAGATTGCGTTCGATCGACCGCATGAAGCGGATTTTCCGGCTGCTCTGATGGCGCTGGGCTGGCGCGACCGTGCAAAAGTCCTGCGCGACATGTGGCGCTTCATCGTGCTTTACAAAGAATTCAAATGGGGCCGTCAGATTTTCCGGTCTGCACTGCAGCGCCCGATGCTCGGCGGCTATTCGATGCGACGCTGGCTGTAATTGCAGCGGCGCAATGAATTATTCCTGTAGCGTAGGGAACCTGCACCATAGAATCAGCGGGATGATGGCCGTCAACCCCTGCGAACTGCGCGCGTTCTACAGTTAATGGGACTTACCCGCGAGGATCTCGAGAACGACCTGCTGCGTAAATCTTATGAGCATGTCCGGCAGCATCTGCCGCTCGTGCCCGAAGACGAATTCGAAGCATCGCTCGAGCGCATGCTGGACAGTTGGGAGCCTACTGAAGACCTGTGGGTGTTCGGTTACGGCTCACTCATCTGGAATCCGCTGTTCAAATACGTCGACCACCGGCTGGCAACGATACATGGCTTTCATCGCTGCTTCTGTCTGCGCTCACGTCTCGGCCGCGGATCGGTCGAGAAGCCCGGACTTATGCTGGGGCTCGACTTCGGCGGCAGCTGCAACGGCATGGCATTTCGCATTGCAGCCCGCGATGTCCGTTACGAGCTGAAATTGGTATGGCGCCGCGAGATGGTTGCGGGATCTTATGCGCCGCGGTGGGTAACGGCTCGCAATCCAAAAGGCCATGTCCGCGCGATTGCCTTTGTCGTCAACCATGCTCATGCGCAATACACGCGTAAATTACCGGAACAAACGGTGATCAAGACGCTCGCTACCGCGTATGGGCAATTTGGCTCGGGCGCAGACTATCTTTATCAGACGGTCGACTGCCTGTCCAAGCATGGCATTCATGACGCGTACCTCACGCACTTGAGGGATCAGGTGATGAAGGCCACGCATGGCGTGCATCATGCGATCCCCTGTCCGGAGGTTGGCGCGTAACTGCAGTAGTCCCGTGTCGGGTCAGTAAGCTTCCAGCCGCACGCCCGACCTTTTGATCACGGCAGCCCATTTGTCAGATTCCGCTTTCAGGAAGCCGGCGAACTGCTGCGGCGTGCTGGCAACGATCTCGGCCGCGTCGCCGGACAGTCGCTCGCTCACTTCTTTCGATCGCAGCGCTTTCACCCCGGCATCGTGCAGCGTGCCCACGATTGCGGCCGGCGTTGCCGCAGGCACCAACATTCCGTACCAGCCGGTTACCACATAATCGGGCCATCCCGATTCGGCGACAGTTGGCAGCGCAGGCATCGCGCTCGAGCGCTTGCGGCTTGTCACCGCAAGCGGACGCAACCGGCCCGCTTTTATCATCGGCATCGCTGCTAGGAAGTTGTTGAGGAATACCTGCACCTGGCCCGACAGCAAGTCTGTGATGGCCTGGCCGGCGCCTTTATACGGTATGTGCACGAGATCGATGCCGGCGACGCTCTTGAATAGCTCCATGCCGAGATGAGGTCCACTGCCGTTGCCCGAGGACGCGTAGCTCAATGCGCCGGCATGCGACTTGGCGAATGTGACGAAGTCCTTGATGGTCATGGCGGGCAGCGATGGATGCACGGTGATCACAAAAGGATATTCTGCAAGCAGTGATACCGGCGCGAGATCGGCTGTCGCATATGGCAGCCGCGTGTACAGCGTGGGATTGATCGCATGCGTGGCAATGGTTACCAGCACGGTATAGCCATCCGCCGGTGCTTTCGCGACGACGTCAGTGCCGATGATGCCGTTCGCCCCCGCCCGGTTGTCCACGACAGCGGGTTGGCCCAGGAACTCAGTGAGTTTTTGCGCGATGGTGCGTGCCACGACATCCGTCCCGCCGCCGGGCGGATACGGCACCACGACCCGTATCGGGCGGGCGGGGTACGTCTGCGCTGCGGTGGTTCGAATAAAGGGAACGCCTACCGCAGCCACCGCAAGCCAAGTAATACTTCGGCTGAGCAGCATGCGCCATATCGAGGAATTGCGGCGCACAACGCTCACGCTGCGCGCTTTTGCTCATTGCGCGCAATGAAGTCGAGCAATGCTTGCGCGCACCGATCAGGATCGGTCGCTGCCACATGAAACGAGTCGCCCGGCAGCACGACAAGCTCGGAACCCGGGACCTGTTGCTGCCATGCGCGCGTGTCCTCAACGGAGGCCAGGCCGCTTCCCTCGGTGGTGATGACGAGCATCGGGCACGTTATTTTCTTAACGTCGTTCGTGATGTCCGAAAAATTGATCGACCCCACGAAACTGATCTGGCTGGAGACCGGGGTGCGTGCCATGTACTTGATCCACCACTCGGCACCGGCTTTGGGAAATTTGCTGCCAAGGCGCCCGGCCATGCTGCGCCGCGCCCAATGCTCGATCCCATAATCCTCTATCTCTTTCACACGGGCAGACATCGTATCCTTGTCCGCGCGAATTGGCGGTGGCGACCCTGCGACCGCCAGCGTAATCACGCGCTCCGGGCGACGAGCGGCAAATGCACGGCCGATCACGCCGCCAATCTTGGCACCGACGAGATGGAAACGCTGGACGCCGAGCATGTCCATCAATCGCGCGTAATCATCGATCACGAGGTCCAGCGTCCATGGAAAGTCGCGCGGCATCGGCGTCGATTCGCCAAATCCGCGCATGTCCGGCCGCACGACTTTGTAATGCCGCGCCAGATGCGGCACCCATCCATACCACGCCGCGCTGCTTTCGTTGTTGCCGTGCAGTAGCAGTATGGTGTCTGCTTCGCGCCATGGATCGGTAAAGTCATCGACTACATAGTGCATTTCAAGGTCGCTGCCGATACGCGCTTTAGCCATGCTGATCCCTTCGAGCCGTTGCCACGAGTTTACCGGCGTTGCTTCAGCCGAAATAGCCGATGATGCGCCACCACAAATAATCAAGCGGCAGCAGTATCGCCACAGAGACGAATGCGAGCGGCAGTACGAGACGCATGACGGTACGCATCGATAGTCCGGCAACGCGGATGCCAACGATGGCCGGCGGTACCTGATAAGGTAATACCATGACGGTAAAACCGACGGCCATCGTCATCAGCGCCGCATTGAGCGGCCAGCCGGCTGCTTCCGCAAATGCTGCTGCGAACGGCGCCACCACCGCCGGCTGCGCGGGATTCGTGGTAATCAGTCCCACACCGGTCGCAAACAAGCTCAGCACCATGAAATTCGTGAAGTCGGCGCCCGGCTGCAGATTGAGTGAGCCTTGGAGCGCGCGACCGAGCAGCGCACCCAGCCCCGATTCATTGGCGACCGCCCCGATGCCAATCGCGGCGCCGACGTAAAAAAACGACCCGAACCGCACGTCATCGAACGAACGCGCCGACAGCATGCCGATGCGTGGGAGCAGGCAGGCAACCGCCGCCGCGAGCGCTATCCATCCGGCACGAATGCCGTGCAAGAAGTCGGTCGCCCATAACAAAAGCGCAATCAGGAGTATCAACGACAGGCGCTGCTCTTGAGCGCTCATCGGCGTAAGCGCGGATGCTGCCGGCGCTTTTGTAATCGTCGCCGGATACAGCCAGCACGTCATCAGGACGAGTATGACGCCTTTGACGAGGCACAGAACCGGAAACATCACCCACATCCATTCAGCGTAAATAAAATGCACCTGGTAGAGCGCCTCCGCCGCGCCTGCCAGCACAAGGTTCGGTGCATTCGCCGGCAGCATCCCGTTGCCGCTTTGATAAGAAATAATGATCGCGATCATGCAAAGGCCGTTGTAGCCATCGCTGCCCGGCTTGAACCCGACGCGTTCTGCGAGTGCCGATACGATTGGAATCAGCAGCAAGATGCGGCCGACCGTTGCCGGCATGAATAGGGCAAGCACGGTTCCGGCGACTGCAATCGCAATGATGAGGCTGACGTAGCTCGTGGTGAACCGGCCAAACAGGACAGCGGCAAACCGCCCGCCAAGTCCGGTAACGCGCACTGCTTCAGCGACGAAGAGTCCACCCAGCACAAGCCACATGGTCGCTGACGCAAAACCGGAAAACACAACGTGCGGCGGCGCTATCGAAAGCACCATCGCCAGCGCGAAAAACAGCAGCGCGGTGATGTGCTCCGGAAGCGCGCCTAGCGCCCACAGGCCGGTCGTGAGAACGATGAGCGCCGCCGCATGCATGGTCGCAATCGACGCGCCTGCAGGCGGCGGCGCAAAGAAGATAATGGCTGCGACTGCGCACAACAACGCCGTTGGAATTATGGATACTCGCGACACGTTGCTGCCAGGAATCGTTAATACGTCTGTCGCGGCCTGGTGCTGTCGCAGGGCCGGGTGACTTGTAGTGTCAGCGACAACCGGCTAAGAGCCGCCGGCGCGCTGAGCACTCGTTTGTTTACCGCTTAAATTCGGCGGCGAGCGTATCGCCCGTTCTGAGCAAGCCGACATCCGAGCCCACCGCAACGAATAGGTAACCCATATCGAGGCAACGCTGGCCATCCGCTTCACCGACGAGTATGCCCGGGGCCTTGCCCGCTTTGCGAATACGTTTCGCGGCATCTTCCATGACTTTCCATACTTCGGGATGTTGCCAGTTGCCGAGATACCCCATGTCGGCTGACAAATCATTGGGCCCGATGAAAACACCGTCGACGCCTTCGACACCCGCGATCGCATCGATGCTCGCCATCGCCTTGCGCGTTTCCACCTGCACGAGCAGGCACAATTCGCCGGCCGCCTTCTTGTGATAGTCCTTGATTCGACCGTAGCCGGCGGCACGCGCGCCACCCGCGACGCCGCGCATGCCGTTCTGCGGATAATGCATCGATACGACTGCATTCTTTGCTTCTTCGACGCTTTGGACGTACGGCAGCAGCAGCGATTGCGCGCCGATATCGAGGAAGCGCTTGATCATCACCATGTCGTTCCATGCCACGCGGACGACGGGGTTCGCGGTTCCGCCCTGCATGGCGTGTAATTGCTGCTGCACCATCGGCAATTCGTTTGGCGAATGCTCGGTGTCGAGCAGGACCCAGTCGAAACCGGAATTGGAAAGTATCTCGGCGACGATATGCGACGACAGCGAGCTCCAGATGCCGATCTGCGGCTTGCCGGCTTTCAGCGCGTGCTTGAAATGATTGACCGGAAGTTCCATGGTTTTTCCTTAAGCAATAAAATCTTTAACCGGGACGACGCAAAGCGCGCGAAGCTAACGTGAACCGCATTCACTTTGCAAATTCAAAATTGGCAGCACGCACTCGTTCGCCTATGAAGCCGGGCGTTTTGATGGCTTTGCGTTTCCTTTGCGTGGTTCGGCTGAGTGACTCTAGTGAATTTCCGGATCCGGCGTTGCGGCGCCGGCATGCAGGAAATCGAAATCGCATCCTTCGTTGGCCTGCGTGACGCGCTGGCCAAAAAGCGCGCCATAACCGCGCTCATAAATGATCTTCGGCTGCTTCCACGCCGCGCGCCGCCTGGCGAGTTCAGCGTCGCTTACTTTGAGCTCGAGCTTGCGCGCCGCCACATCGAGCTCGATCATGTCGCCGTCGCGCACGAATGCAAGCGGTCCGCCGATGAAGGACTCGGGCGCCACGTGAAGTACGCAGGCGCCATACGATGTGCCGCTCATGCGCGCGTCCGAGATGCGCACCATGTCGCGCACGCCTTTCGCCAGCAATTTTTTCGGAATCGGAAGCTGTCCCCACTCCGGCATGCCCGGACCACCGAGCGGTCCGCCATTCTGCAGTACGATGACGCACGTCTCATCGATATCGAGATTGTCGTCGTCAATGCGTGCCGACATGTCTTCATAATTCTTGAATACGACCGCTCGCCCGGTGTGTTTCATCAAGCGCGCTTCTGCGGCCGTCGGCTTAATGACGGCGCCATCAGGCGCGAGGTTGCCGCGCAATACTGTTAATCCGCCGCTTTTCGCGAGCGGATTGTCGAGCGGACGTATCACGTCGCTGTTATAGACCTTGGCGCCTTCAAGGTTCTCGCCCAGTGTTTTGCCGTTGACCGTCAGGCAGTCGGTGTTGAGTAAACCTCGCAGCTCAGCGAGCAGCGCGCGCAATCCGCCCGCGTAGTAAAAGTCTTCCATCAGGTATTTATCACCGGCCGGCCGGATATTGGCGAGCACCGGTGTTTTGCGCGACAGTTCGTCGAAGCGGTCGAGCGCCAGTTTGACGTTTGCCCGTCCCGCCATGGCGATGAGATGGATGAGCGCATTTGTAGAGCCTGACAACGCGTGAACGGTGGTGATGGCGTTATCGAACGACCTGGCGGACAGGAAATCGCTTGGCTTCAGATCTTCCCAAACCATTTCGACGATGCGGCGGCCTGAATAGCTCGCCATGCGCGAGTGGTTCGAATCAGCGGCGGGAATCGATGCAGCGCCCGGCAGCGTGAAGCCGAGCACTTCGGCGACTGAAGTCATGGTCGACGCGGTGCCCATGACCATGCAGTGACCCGGTGAGCGCGCAATCCCTTCTTCCACTTCTTGCCATTCGTTAGGCGTGATGTTGCCTGCCCGCAGCTCCGCCCAATACTTCCATGTATCCGTCCCTGATCCGAGCGGCTCGCCATGCCAGTTGCCGCGCAGCATGGGGCCCGCCGGCATGAAAATCGCGGGAATGTTCATGCTCGTTGCACCCATGAGCAGCGCGGGTGTGGTCTTGTCGCAGCCGCCCATAAGCACGGCACCGTCCACTGGATACGAGCGCAGCAACTCCTCGGTTTCCATCGCCAGCAGATTGCGATACATCATGGTCGACGGTTTCATGAAAGGCTCTGACAATGTGATCGCAGGCATTTCGAGTGGAAAACCGCCCGCTTGCCAGACGCCGCGTTTTACTTCTTCGGCACGCTGACGAAAATGCGCGTGGCACTGGTTGATGTCGCTCCAGGTGTTGATGATGGCAATCACCGGTTTGCCGGCAAAGTCTTCGCGTGCAAAGCCCGTTTGCAGCGTGCGTGAGCGATGGCCGAACGCGCGCATGTCCTGTGCGCCGTACCAGCGGTGACTGCGCAATTCTTCGGGCTGCTTGCGTTGGTGTTTCATGCGGGACATTCCTTTGCTCAATCGGTTTGCGGAAACTCGAGCGGCCGGATTTTTTAGAGACGTGGATTATGCAGGATGCGCTCAACGCGCGGCAAGCACGCACGCCCGGGCAGGGTGTATCATTCGCAAGTTAACCGCATACGCTAATTCCGGAGGTTTCCATGAGTAATGCAAACCGCATCAAGGGTGTCCTGTCGCCTGTCGTTACTCCTTTCAAAGCCGACCTGTCGCCAGACAAAGAGCGCTTCATCGCGCACTGCAAATGGCTGCTGTCGCAGAATTGCGGGCTCGCGGTTTTCGGTACCAACAGCGAAGCAAATTCGCTCGGCTACGAAGAGCGCGCCTCTCTGCTCGACGCGCTGATTGCCGCGGGCGTGGATGCGTCACGCATGATGCCGGGCACCGGCTGCTGCTCGATCACCGAAACCGTCAAGCTCACTTCGCAAGCGGTGAAGCAGGGCTGCGCCGGCGTGCTGATGCTGCCGCCGTTCTATTACAAAGGTGTCAGCGAGGAAGGGCTCTATCGCCATTTCAGTGAAGTGGTGCAAAGGGTCGGCGATGCAAGGCTGCGGATCTATCTCTATCACATACCGCCTGTTGCGGTGGTCGGTATAACGCCGGGTCTCGTGGAGCGACTGCTCAAGGCGTATCCGAATGCCATCGCCGGCATGAAAGACAGTTCGGGCGATTGGAACAACACCAAAGTATTCCTCGACGGATTTGCAAGGTCGGGCTTCGATGTGTTCGTGGGCTCGGAAGGATTCCTGCTTGCGAATATGCGCAATGGCGGCGTCGGCACAATCTCCGCGACCGCCAACGTGAATCCGGCTGCGATTCATAAGCTATACACCGAATGGAAAAACGCTGATGCAGACGAACAGCAGCAGAAGCTGAATGTCACGCGCGATGCTTTCGGCAAAAAGTATCTGATGATAGGCGCGCTGAAACAGGGCATCGCGATCTATGCGAACGATCCGGCATGGGCGAAGGTGCGGCCGCCGCTTGTCGAACTGACGGCCGATCAGGCGAAATCGCTCGAAGCGGAACTGAAGCAGACCGGATTCACCATGCCGGGCCTCAAACGCGCCGCCGCCGCGGTTCCTGCGTAAAGGTATCTTGCTGCCAGCGCACACCCGGCTTTGACTGCGCTCCTGCGGCTGACGAACAGACTGCAGGCGCTGCAATGGTATGCACTGCACCGCTGGCTGATTGAAGCAGCGCTGATCGTTTCTCCGCGCAGCGCGGCGCTGCTGCGCGAACTTGTTGCGATAGCTTCAAAGCGCGACGATACCAAGTTAGCAGCCGAAGCTTGCCGGCGGCTGCTCGCAATATGTCCCGATGATGACCACGCACTGGAACAACTGGCGACGTTCGATCTGATTGAGGGAAACATTGCGGCCGCGCGCGAAGCACTGGCGCGTCATCCGCACACTCAAGCGCTCGGCTTGCGGCTGTTGACCGATTCGTACATCGATGTCGATCGTGCCCGCTCGCAGGGCGTCTATGTTGCATGCCTCAAGAACGTCGACGTGGAAACGACCTACTGGTCGATTCTCGATGACACGCGCGTTTATAACCTGGAAGTGCACAATCGCGGGCTGCGCAAGAGCCCCTTTGTCGAAGGCCGTGCCGCTCCTGACAACAGCGCATTCTTGTACAAGGTGCCACGCGTTTCAAAAATCATCGAATCGCCATGCGTGCATCTCGGCGGCGACCACAATTATTGCCACTGGATCACGCGCAACATGCTGAAGCTTGCGCTGCTCGAGGGTACTCCGCACGTCAATCTGCCGCTGCTCATCAATGAAGATCTAAGGCCTCATCAGCGCGCATACCTCGAGCTTTTGGGGATCGCCGACGAGCGTCTGATTAAGCTGCCTCCTGGCGCTCTCGTATCCTGCCGCGAGCTAATCGTGCCCACCAATGTGGTCAATCACTTGAAGATGGGCGTCGGTACGCAATGGCTGCGCCGCAAAGTCATGGCGTGCATGGAAACCGGCCCGGCCACCGATCTGCTCTTTGTCTCACGCCGTGATGCGAAGGTACGCCGGGTGATCAATGAATCGGAAGTGGAAGCGAAGCTGCTCGCACTCGGCTTTTCGAGTGTCGTACCGGGCGAGATGTCGGTACCTGACCAGATACGCCGCTTCTCGCGCGCGCGGGTAGTCGTGGGCGCGCATGGCGCCGCGTTTGGCAATCTGGTGTTTTGCGCGCCGGGCACGCACGTGATTGAAATGAACAGCACGTACAAGTCGCATATTCCCGACTTTACGTTCCTGGCGCGCATCGGTGAATTGAAACTGACAACCGTGCTCTCGGATGAATACGACTTCACGCGGGCGGAACCGTATTATCCGGACACTGATTTCCGGGCGGATGTGGTGAAGGTCATCGGCGCCGTGCGACAAGCGGCGCCAGAGCTGTTTGCTTAGCTGGCGCCTTGTATGTAAGTGTTAAAGACGGGCGCCGGTTTGCGCTTCCCAGTAGCGCACGATTTCCGTCTGATCGAGTTTGCCGCCGAGCATTTGACACGCAGCGGCCCATAACTTGGCAGTTTCCTCGGCGAGCGGCGCCGCAGCGCCAACGCTGTGTGCAGTGTCGACAGCAATCTGTACGTCCTTGGCAATGAACTGCATAGCCATGCCTGTTCCGTATTTTCGCGTAAGCACATGCGGCACGACTTTTTTTGCGATCGGGTGCTGACGCCCGTTGCACATCGATTCGATCGCGTCGGCCATGACGTCGCTGTCGAGCCCGAACTTGCGGCCGATGGTCATTGCCTCGAGCGTATTGATCAGTGCGCATGCGTTTATATAGTTGGCGAGACACTTGAGCACGTGCCCGCTGCCGAGCGGACCGCATACGTAGAGCTTACGACCCATTGCGCTGAAGAGCGGCTTGCAGCGCTCAACCAATTCCGGCTCGCCGCCCACCATGATGTCGAGCGTCGCGTCCTTCGCGAAGATCACGCCACCCATAACCGGCGCATCGACATAACCGATTCCGCGGGCGCTCAACTCGTTGCCAATCGCTACCGTTCCTGACGGCGCCGATGAGCTCATGTCGACGACTATCGTTCCGCGCTGCAAGCTTGCAGCGAGTCCATCCGCGAATAAAACCTGCCGCACGATCTTGTCATCCGGCACCATGAAGATAACCGCATCGGCATTGCGCCCTGCATCCGCGAGTGTAGCCGCGCTCTCGCCGTCATGCTCACGCACGAATGCGTGCATCGTACTCTCGCGCGCATCGAACACCGTGACGTCGAAGCCTTTCTTCAATAATTGCGACGCCATCGGATTGCCCATATTGCCCACACCGATGAAGCTGACTTTTTTCAATTCACTCATAAATGGATCCCTCAGCGCTGATGCGCTTTCTTCAATCTCTCGCGCGACTTTTATTCGCTGCAAACCACAAAAAAGCCGCAGAGATCGCTCTCTGCGGCTGTCTACCGCAATTCTTACTATCTCGGCTGCGCCTATTTCGGCTCAAACCCCGGATCATAGTGTGCGCCTGCCATCGTGCCGTCCGCGGCCATGCCGTGTATGCCGTGCGACAGATCTTTCACGGTAAAGAAGTACACGTCTTCGTCGTGTGTCGCCACAGTTGAATGCACTGTGTTCGCGGGGAAGTACAGCAGAGTGCCCGGCCCGCACAATTGCTCGGGCTGATCGGCAATCTTGACGCGCAGCGTGCCCTTCACGATGTAGTTCCACTGCTCATTTGGATGCAGGTGAGGACGCGCGCCAGTGCCTTTTTCTTTGCGGATGAGTCCGCACTGCATGCGCTCGCCTTCAATCACTGGCCCGAACGCGGTCGAGTAACCAATGCCCGCGTCCATGCCCGCCATCTTAGTCAGCTCGAATATGTAGTTGCCGTTACCGGCTTTGACCGCACCTTCGTTCTTGGTATTGTCTTTGGGTTTCTGCACTGCGCTCATGTTGCTCTCCTTATGCGGAAACGTCGGCCTTGAGGCCGGCTTTTTCAATTCCGGCTGCACAGCAGGCCTCATCTTCATCGCCCGTGCCGCCGCTCGCGCCCGCCGCTCCAAGAATATTGCCCTGCCCGTCTTTGATCAGCGCGGCCCCTGTCTGCGGCAGAAACTTGCCGGATGCGGTCGATGCGAGCGAGAGGAAAAAATTCGGATTGTCTTTGGCGCGCTTGCCGAGGGCGCGGCTCGAGCAGCCCATCGCGACCGCTCCCCAGGCTTTGCCCATTGCGACATCAAAGCGAAACATGCTCGCGTTGTCTTCGCGCTGCGCCGCGACGATGTTACCGCTTGCATCGAGAACGACAACAGCAAGCGGTTTCACTTTCATCTCGTGCGCCTTGGCAAGTGCGCCTTCGATAATGGAGTTGGCTTGCTTCAAGGTAAGGCTGGACATAGGGGTCTCCGTGATAGCGGGCTGAGGATGATGGGCTGCTTGCGTACGTTTACGCGTCTTGCATTCGCGCAGCAGCCGAAGGAAAAGCGGCACGCGACTATACAAGCCGACTGCCCGCACTGTCAATTTAGATAACCGCGGGTAAAATGCGAAAAACTTTTCTGCCGGAGGAACGTTTGTGCGAATCATTTTCGCTGTCATCGTGTCGCTCGTGCTGACGCTGCACGCCGCCGCACAGGCGCCCGCGGCGCGTCCACTGCACACCATCAACATCATCACGTTTGGCGGCGGCTACAACATTCCGGCGTGGATCGCACAGCGCCAGGGATTTTTTGCGAAGCACGGCGTTAGCGTAAACCTCACGTACACGCCGGATTCGGTTTACCTCATGACCAATCTCATCGATGGCAAATTCGATGTCGCGCTTACATCGATCGACAACCTTATCGCATATCAGGAAGGCCAGGGCGAGGCGCCGGTAAAGACACCGCCCGACATGGTTGCTTTTATGGGCATGGACAATGCGTTCCTTTATCTCATCACCGCGCCGCAGGTTAAAACGTTTGCTGATCTGCGCGGCAAGGAAGTGTCCGTCGACGCAATGTCGACGGGCTTTGCGTTTGTCCTGCGAGAGATGATCAATCGCAGCGGCGTCAAAGAATCTGAAGTCACTTATGTGCGAGCGGGAGGCAGTCCCAATCGGTTCCGTATGCTACTCGAAGGCAAGCACGCCGGTACGCTGCTGCCGACGCCGTTTGAAATGCAGGCGACGGAGCGCGGCTACAATAAGTTGTCGGCCGGCATGGATCTGTTCGGCCATTACATGGGACGCAGTGCGTTTGCGCAGCGCGCGTGGTTGAAAAGTAACGAGGCAGCGGTCCTGGGGTTCATGCGCGCGTACCGAGATTCGATGGACTATCTCTTCGATCCGCATAATCGCGACATTTGCGAGGCGCTGCTTATCGCCAACGATGCGGGTATGACCCCGGCGCTCGCCAAAAAGACGTACGATGTGTTCGTGGACCCGAAAAATGGCCTGTTCCGTAATCTCGCGCTCGACATGGAAGGCGTCAAGACAGTGCTTGACTTGAGAAGCAAATACGCGACGCCGCAGAAGACGCTGACGGATCCATCGAAGTACGTTGATTTGACCTACTACCAGAAGGCGTTTGCTATCAAGTAGACGCCTTCGTCCCTAAGTATTTTCGCCTTTCTCACTAAGCTCTGCGCGCTGTAGCAAAGCGTTTCCTTGTTCGTATTTTCTATGATCTCCATTTTGCTGTCGCCAACAATCTTGAATCTAATTACCTATGACTGACGAACTCCACTTTCTGTCCATCGCTGAAGCGGCGCGACTCATCAAGGCGCGCAAGCTGTCGCCGGTCGAATATACCGATGCACTGCTCAATCGCATCGAGACATTCGAGCCGCAACTGAATGCGTTCATCACACTGGCCGCGGACAAGGCTCGCGAACAAGCACGGAATGCTGAAGCGGAGATTGCGGCCGGACGTTATCGTGGTGCGCTGCACGGCATCCCCTTTGCGCTCAAAGATATCTACAACACGAAAGGCCTGCTCACCACCGGCGGCTCGAAAGTCGGCATGGATAACGTTCCGACGTTTGACGCGACTACAACGAAGCTGCTGCAGGAAGCCGGCGCGGTACTGCTTGGCAAGCTGCAGACGCATGAGTTCGCGCATGGCGGTCCGTCGTTTGATTTGCCGTGGCCGCCATCACGCAATCCATGGCATGTCGAGCATTTCACCGGCGGATCGTCGAGCGGATCGGCCGCGGCACTTGCGGCGGGCATGGTCCCGGCTTCGCTTGGTTCGGATACCGGCGGCTCGATCCGCGGACCGGCGTCGTTCTGTGGGCTTGCCGGATTGATGCCCAGTTCGGGACTCGTGAGCCGCGCGGGCGTCATTCCAAATTCGTTCACGTTCGACCACTGCGGCCCGATGGCGCGCACCGTGGAAGACTGCGCGATACTACTGCAGATCATCGCCGGCTATGACACGCACGATGCCGGCAGTATTCCTCACGAAATACCGGACTACCGGGCGGCGCTCACCGGAGACATCAAAGGACTGCGCATCGGCGTCTTGCGCCACTATTGGGAAAAAGATATGCCTGCGCACCCGGATCTCGGGCGTGCGATGGATGCGGCGATCGCAGTATTCACAACGCTTGGCGCGCGTGTCGAGGACTGCGAGACACGGCCCATGCAGGATTCGTTCGACACCAAGGTCATCATCGCCGAGAGCGAAATTTATTCGATTCACTATGACAACCTCAAATCCAGACCCGGCGATTTCGGGCGGGATTTCCTCGGGCGCGTCCTGCCCGCATGTCTCTTTCAGTCCTCCGACTATGTGCAGGCGGCGCGTGAGCACCGGCGGATCATCGCTGCGGTTCAGCCGCTATACGAGAAGTACGACGTCGTCCTCGCCGCAGGGTTCGGTCCTGCGCCGCGCCTCGACTCACATCGAACGGTCAACTTCTGGCAAAAGACGAATGTATTTACGCCGTCGAACGTCTTCGGCGGACCATCGCTGGCGCTGCCGAACGGGATGAGCGGCGCCCTGCCGCTCGGCATGCAGTTAATCGGACGACCCTTCGATGAGCCAACCGTCCTGCGCGCGGGTCACGCATATCAGCTCGCGACCGACTGGCATATGCGACATCCAACGCTTGCTCCCGGAGCGCCGCAGCCCAAGCTGCAGTCCAAAGGCAACGAGCCGGTCGCCGCTGACATGGACGCGAAAAGACGCGACTTCATTTTACGTACGGCGGAGCGTGCGGGACTTAAGCTCAATGATATGCAAACCACAATATTGCTCGAGACCGCGCCGTTTGCCCTCGCGATGGCCGAACGCATACGGAAACCGCGCAGCCGCATGGAAGAGCCGTCGCTCGTGTTTCGCTTTCCCGGCTGACAGTGCCTGGTTAAGGCCATGGTGTGAGCTACAAGGAAGTTGAATGAAAGATCAGAATGCCCCGCTGTGGGTGAATCAGCAGGAAGGTCGCACGTTTACGCGGCTACCGGTAACATCGATGTTGAACGGCGCAGAGCTCACATTACCGCTGCATGTCGTCACTGGACGTGAGAGTGGCGCGACACTCGGTGTTGTCACCAATGTGCACGGCGATGAGTTTCTGCCGACGACCGCAATCCGCACGTTGATTAATGAACTTGATACAGCGATATTAAAAGGTCGGCTCGCGGTCATCTCGGTTGCCAATCCGCTGGCAACGGCGGCCTTTGGACGCCAGACGCCTGAACAGCATGGACGCACGGACTTGCATGAAGTTTTCCCGGGCAATCCGCGCGGTAATACGACGCAGATGATTGCCGCCGTGATCACCGCAAATGTGCTCGATCATGTCGACGCCTACATCGATTTCCACTCGGGAGGCAGCGGCGGCCGGCTACAGGCGCGCGTCGATTACAACAGCAAGGCCGGCGATGATGTTAAGCGGAAAAGTCTCGCAATGGCGCGCGCGTTCGGAATGCCTTTCGTGCACGAAAACGATCTCACCGGCACCGCCTCGCATTACGTAAACCAGAAGCGCAATATTCCAGCCGCGAACCCGGAAATGGGCGGTTCATATCTGGGCCCTGACAATACGGCCTTGTATACCAGTCAGGCGATCGCAGGCTTGCGCAACATCATGACGCATCTCGGCATGCTCGAAGGGCAAGTCAAGCCGCCGCGTCAGCTGGATTTCGATCAAAAGGCGCGCCACGAAATTCGCCCGAGAAACAGCGGCTATCTTGTCTCGAACTACGAGCAGGCAGGAGACCTCGGCAAGCGCATCGTCCGGGACGAGAAGCTCGGCGAAGTCATCGACATCTACAGTTACCAAGTAATCGAGGAGTTGATCGCGCCCGTCGACGGCTTTCTGTTCTTTTCGCGCTACTCAGGCGTGGTTGGCGGCGGCACGCAGGCGTTCGCGCTCGCGGAAGAAGCTGCTTCGAAATGGCTCGACTGAACTAAGAGCTGCTGCTATGCGCTCTTGGGCGCCAAGTACCCTTCGGCCTCCAGCAACTGGAAGAGCCCGCCCGCCTGCATTAACTTTCTGAGCGCTTCAGGCAACGGCTTCGCTTTGAGCGTATTACCAGTGCGCTCATTGCGCACCGTGTAATCTTCGAATGACACCTTAGCCACATCGCCTTCATCAAATGCGGCTTCGATACCGGGACATTCGAGCGCCGGAAAACCGAAATTAACGCTGTTGCGGAAGAATAGTCCGTTGATTGACTCGGCAACCAGACAGCCGAGCTTGAGATTCCGCAGGGAGCGTGCCGCTGGCCGGCTCGATCCCATACCGAAGTTGCGTCCGCCGATGAGGATGTCGCCGGACTGCACTTCATCCACCCATCCGGGGCGATTCGCGGAGAACACGAATTTCACCTGCTCCGCCGGCGTCAGATAGAACGCGCGATTCGGCAGGATCAAATCGGTGTTGATGTTGTCCGGAAACTTCCAGACGCGCGCTTCGAAGTTCATTTAAAGCTCAATCCTCAACCGCGAATAAAGTGCGTTCCGAAAATCGAACGAACGGAATCTTCATGTCCGCTTTTCCTTAGCGTTCCTTCGCGTTCCTTGCCGTGATACGTTTGATAGCGAATGCCCTCTCAATGCAACATGGTGCGTGGATCTGTGATGGCGCCGGCAATCGACGATGCGGCAACGGTCGCCGGTGAGCCCATGTAGATTTTCGCGCTCGGGTCGCCCATGCGTCCTTTGAAATTCCGCGTGCTCGCGGTGATACACACTTCATCAGGCCCGAGCACGCCCATGTGTCCGCCGCCGCAGGCGCCGCACGTGGGGTTCGTGATGACAGCTCCCGCCTCGACGAGCGTTGCTATGACGCCGTTTCGCAGCGCCTGCAGATAAACCTGCTGCGAGCCCGGCGTAACGATAAGCCGCGTCTTCGGCGAGACTTTCCTGTCGCACAGCACCCGGGCGGCGAGTGTCAGATCGTCGAGCGTGCCATTCGCGCACGACCCGATGAACGCCTGGTCGATCGGCGTACCTGCCACATCGGCGACTGGCCGAGAATTCTTGAGCACGGAATCCGGCAGCGCCACGAGCGGCTCGAGCGTGCTCAAATCGATTTTTCGCACGTCGAAGTAATTCGCGTCGGCATCGGGATGGACGGTTTCGATGCCGGTCTTGCCGCATGCGCTCAGATAATCCGCCAGTGCCTGGTCGGCTTCAAACGTCGCAAACTCGCATGACAGCTCCGCGCCCATCGTCGACAGCGTCTTGCGCGCGCTGATACTCAAGCCCGCAAGCGCGGAACCGCCGAATTCGACATTTTGCGTCGCGTGGTCTCCATACGTTCCAGCAATGTGCAGAAACACATCCTTAGCAGTGACGCCGCTGCGCAGAGCGCCGGTCAACTCATAGCGCACAGTAGTACCGACGCGAAACCAGGTCTCGCCCTTTGCGGCCGAATACATGACGTCCGGACCGCCTACGCCGCGTGCAATGCAATTGAACGCGCCGGCGCTGCATGTATGCGAGTCGCTGCAAACAAGCACCGTCCCGGGCAGGGCGTATCCGTGGTCGGAGACGACCTGATGACAAATGCCTTGTGTGCCGCCGACATCATGGAAGCGCCCGATCTTGAATTTCTCGACGAATTTACGGGCGGTGCGATGAGCGCCCGCGCTCTGAATAGTCGGCGCGGGCACGCGATGATCAAGTATCACGACGACACGCTCGGGATGCTCGAGTTTGAGCACATCCTGCCAGATGCTCGGCATGAAGTTATTGTCGAATAGCACCACGGTATCGACTTTAACGGTGACAAGATCGCCGGGCGACACACGATCCCGTCCGCTTTTTTTCGCGAGTATCTTTTCGGCTATGGTCATTCCCATAATTCCACCTCCAAATCGAGCCGCACGCTTTAACTCGCGAATTTTCGCTCGAGCTCATCGAGCTGCTTCATACCCATGAGGTCATTGAGTTCATCGAAGCCCGCGAGAAGGTCGGGACGATCAATCACGCGGTTGTTCTTGACGACTTCTTCACGGAATACCGCCATCGCATTCATCATGCCTTTGAGCGCTGCGGTCGACAGAATGCGCGGGTAACTCACGCCAGCCACACCGATGTCCTGCAACTGCTTCGGCGACATCAGCGGCGTTGTTTTGCGTGAACGCATGCCGAGTCCCATGTTGACAATGAGTGGCTTCGGCACGTTCTTGGCAACCTTCGCAATGTCTTCTTTGGAAAGCAGCGCGTCCGCATACATGACGTCAGCGCCCGCTTCCGCGTACAAATTCAATCGCCGGATCGCCTCGTCGACGCCGATTGGTCCCGCTGCATCGGTACGCGAGACGATGACAAAGTCCGCATCGCGGCGCGCATCGACGGCCGCTTTGACTTTCTGCACCATCTCTTCGGCAGGTATGCACGATTTGCCGGCCATGTGACCGCAGCGCTTCGGCCACACCTGGTCCTCGAACATGAGCGCCGCCATACCGGCTTTCTCGAAGGCGCGCACGACGAAGTGCACGGTCATCGCATTGCCGTAGCCCGTGTCGGCGTCAGCGCGCAACAGCAGTTCAGTGCAATCGGCAAGGCGGCGCGCGTTATTGAGATTCTCGTCGAAAGTCATGACGCCGCGATCGGCCCAGCCCATGCGGCTCTCGGAAACGCCGGCGCCTGAAATGGATGCGGTTTTAAAACCGGACTGCTCGACAAAGCGCGCAGTGTAGCCATCATAAATCCCGGGTTGTATGAGTATTTCGGGAGCATTGATGAGATCGCGAAACTGGCGGCCTTTGCTTACCATTAATGTTCTCCTGGTGAGAAAGCGCTGCGGCGTTTGCGCGCACTCTCGCGTGAAACAGCTTTAACTACGATTCATTCAATTATTGCACGCGGCGCATCAGCCGGGCTGATCCGGCTTGAGACCAATCGACTTGATCAGCTTGCTCCACTTCGCAAGGTCGTCTCGAACGCGAGCTGCGAACTCCGCCGGTGTATTGGCGACCACTTCACCGCCCAAGGCAGCGAGGCGCTCACGAGCCACCGGCTCGGTCACGCCCTTCACGATTGCCGCAGTGAGCCGCGATACAACGTCGCGCTGCACTGCGGCCGGTGCAAGCACGCCGAACCAACCGATCGCTTCGTAACCGGGCACACCGCCTTCCGCGATCGTCGGCAGGTCAGGCGCCAGTGCGGAGCGTTTCGCACCCGTTACACCGAGCGCACGCAGCCGATTTGCCCTCACCTGCGGCATGACAGTGCTCAGATCACCGGACATGAACTGTACCTGACCGGCGAGCAGATCGGCAACCGCAGGCGCAACACCTTTGTACGGAACATGCACGACATCGATGTGTGTGAGCGATTTGAGGAGCTCCGTCGCAAGCTGAGTTGTCGTGCCATTTCCCGGAGAACCGAAATTGAGTTGCCCCGGCTTGGCGCGAGCGAGTGCCAACAGCTCGTGCACGTTTTTCGCTGGCAGCGATGGATGCACCACCAGCACGAAAGGAAAACTGGATACCAGCGTGACCGGCGCGAAATCTGCCACCGGATCATATGGCAGCCGCGTGCTCATACCGGGTTGTATGGTCAACGGTCCTGCGCTTCCCAGCAACAGCGTATAGCCATCGGGCGGCGACTTGCCCACGATTTCGGTACCTATTGCGCCACCCGCGCCGCCGCGGTTATCGATAACCAGCGCCTGGTTGAACGCTTCGTTGAATTTTTGCGCGACAATGCGCGCGACGAAATCCGAGCCTCCGCCGGCTGCGAACGGTACTACGAGGCGCACAGGTTTCGCCGGATAATTCTGTGCGCACACGGCTGCCGCGCATAGCGTGCCGGCAGCAATCGCGCTTGTGGCCGCATATTGCATGCGTGTTTTGATGAGCATTGAGGAACCGTTGAAGCGGCGATTCTAACGCCCGGCAGATGTGGTCGCCACATCGTCACCTGAATTCACCGCCCGGCAATCCATCAAACCGTTTTGGAAATGGAATCGCGTGAAATAGAATCAGCGCAGTTGATCTCTGCCACGAGGCCGCCCATGAAAGAAAAATCCACAACCCGTCTGCGTCGCTTGCTGAAACAGGGTAAGACATTGGTGAAACCGGGCGCGCACAACGCACTCGCAGCACGCATCATCGAGCAGGCTGGATTCCCTTGTTGCGGTGTCACCGGTTACGGCGTGTCCGTGTCGCTGCTCGGACGTCCCGATGTTGGCCTTACCACGATGACTGAAGTGGTCATGGTGGCGCGCTATATCGCAGCAGCAGTCGACATACCGGTGATCGCCGATGCCGATACCGGCTTTGGCAACGCCATCAACGTGATGCGTACGGTGGAAGAATTCATGGCAGCGGGTGTCGCTGCCGTTCACATCGAAGACCAGGTTGCGCCGAAGCGCTGCGGCCACGTCGCGGGCAAGGAGGTCATACCGCTTGGTGAAATGGTCGGTAAGATACGCGCAGCAGATCACGTCAGGCGCGATACCGACCCCGACTTCCTTTTGATTGCACGCTGTGATGCACGCGGCGTCGCCGGCGGCAGCGTCGATGATCTCATACGCCGCGCCAACGCCTACCTGGATGCAGGCGCGGATATGGTATTCCCCGAAGCGCTGACGTCGGAAGCCGAGGTCGAGCGCTGTTCGCGGGAGATCAAGGGACCGCTGCATTTCAATCGCACTGGTGTCTCACCGCGCCTCACACTGCCGCGGCTCAACGAGCTCGGCATCGCAATCGTTAGCAACGCGACGGGCGCACTGCGCGCGGCCGCGGTCGCAATGTGGGACTACATGCACAGTTTCGCGGAGACGGATGTTGCGTTCGTCAACGACTTTGCACAAAAGCATCGCGAACATCCCGCCGGCGACCTCCATGCATTCGTCGGCTTTGCAGCAATCCGCAAGCTCGAGAACGAGTATTTATCTGCTGACAGCGTCGCCAGGAAATACGAAGGCGCAATCGGATTCCAGCCGTAATGCGTTGGGACGATGGAAACAAAGGCAGTTGCGAGAAGGCGCCTCTTGCATGCGTGCTAGCGGCGCTGGTAGTCGTCGCTTGCAATTGCGCAGCGCAGGACTTTCCGGTGCGGCCGATCCGCGTCATTGTGCCCAGCACGGCCGGCGGCAGCGTCGATACACTCGCGCGCATGGTTGGGTCGCGTCTTAGCGAGCGCTGGGGACAGCAAGTAGTCGTGGACAATCGTGCCGGCGCGGGCGGCATCATTGCGGGAGAAATCACCGCCAAGTCACCGCCTGACGGATACACGCTGATCATGGCGACGGTTGCCGCGATGGCTACCAATGTCAGTCTGTCGCGCAAACTGCCGTACGATCCAGTGCGCGACTTTGCACCCATCACGTTGGTCGCCTCCCAGCAGCTGGTTCTGCTTGTGAACCCGGGCGTTGCCGCGAAATCCGTCGGCGAACTGATTCAGCTCGCGAAGAGTAAACCGGGGCAGCTTACATTCGCATCGGCGGGCAATGGTTCGGGCGGCCATTTATCCGGCGAGCTGCTCAAGATACTCGCCAACATCGATATTACGCACGTGCCCTATAAAGGCATCGCGCCGGCGCTTGTGGATGTGATCAGTGGCCAGGTAACGATGACCTTCGCCAGCGTCATCTCCGGGTTGCCGCACGTGAAATCCGGCAAAACACGAGCACTTGCCGTGACCGGCTCGCATCGTTCTCCGGCGGCACCTGAATTACCGACGATGATTGAATCCGGCGTGCGCGGTTACGAGTCGAGCACGTGGTACGGGTTGCTCGCGCCGAAAGCGACCGCCCGTCCGACGATTATGAAGCTCAATCGGGAAGTCGTTTCGATTCTGAACTTGCCGGAGGTCAGGAGCCACCTGCTAACGGAAGGCGCCGAACCCGTCGGTAACACGCCCGAACAATTCGGCGAGTTCATCAAGTCCGAGATCGCTAAATGGGGCAAGGTGATTCGCGCGGCAGGCCTGCGCTCTGAGTAAGCGAAACTAGGGCTTGGGCGCAGGGTCGGTGGTTGCGACCGGCGTAGCGCGCTCGCCTGAAGCCAACTGCGACGCGTTCCACCCTCCGCCCAGCGCCTTGACAAGCGTGACGGCGGAGGTCAGCTGCCGTCCGTGGATGCCGACGAGTGTGCGCTCATTATTAAGCGTAGCGGTTTGCACGATGACGACGTTTAGATAACTGACGGTACCTGCTTTGTATTGATTGATCGTAAGATCGAGCGACTGACGCGCCGCCTGCACAGCTTGTTCCTGCACGATTGCTTCCTGCTCGAGGATTTGCAGCGCCGCGAGATTGTCTTCCACTTCCTGAAAGCTTGTAAGAACCGTTTGCCGGTAAGCCGCAACGTTCGCGTCGTAAAATGCAATTGCCTGTTCAGTCAGCGCACGGCGCAGGCCCGCGTCGAAAATCGATTGCGCGATCGACGGACCTATCGACCAGAAATGTGTCGCCGCGGATATAAGGTTGCCGAGGGTATTGCTTTGAAAGCCCGCCGATCCCGAGAGCGTTAAAGCCGGAAAGAATGCTGCCTTGGCAACACCGATGCGTTCGTTTGCCGCGGCGACACGGCGCTCGGCGGCGGCAATGTCCGGCCGCCGCTCGAGCAACTCCGACGGCAGGCTCAACGGTATCGCCGGTACCCCGGCGGTGAGCGGAGTCGGGGGAATCGAGAAATCCGCCGGCGCTTTGCCAACAAGAACTGCAATGGCGTGCTCGAACTGCGCACGCTGTACGCCGATATCGACGGCTTGTGCCTGCGTGCTTTTAAGCTGCGTTTCTCCCTGCACGACGTCGACCTTTCCCGCGACGCCGGCTGCATAGCGGTTGCGCGTTACGTCGAGCGACTTTTGATACGCCGCAACCGAATCGTCCAAGATCTGTCGTTGTGCGTCGAGACTGCGCAGCTGGAAGTAATTAGACGCGAGCTCTGATTGAGCTGACAGCCGTGCCGACTCGATATCGGCAGCGCTCGCCTGAGCGCCCGCAAGGTTCGAGCTCACGGTATTCCGCAAGCGGCCCCACAGATCGACTTCCCACGACGCATCGACTGCAACACTGTAGGTATTAGCGGGCCCGCTGCCGCGCAGCGATGATGTTCCCGATCCTGCGCCCACGCGGGTCACATCCGCACTGCCGGTAAGCGATGGAAAAAGGCTGGCTCTCGACTGCTGCACGAGCGACCGCGCCTGCCGGTATTGCGCCTCGGCGAAGAGAATGTTCTGGTTTGAAAGATCGATGCGCTCGATTAACGCATTGAGTTGCGGATCGCCGAATATTTCCCACCAGTTGCCGCGCCGTATGTCGTCGCGCGGCTGCGCAGTTTTCCAGCCTTCCGCCTCCTTGTATGTCGCGGGCACGTCAATTGTCGGGCGGTTATACGTCGGCGCCAGACTGCACGCACTCAGTATCAACACACTCAGGGCGTTCGCGAGCCACCGAGCTGCATTGCGGAAATTCATCATCTCGCCTCCAGCGCGCCGCCGGCCGTGCGATGCCAGATGCGCTGCGACCACAGGCGGAAACGGTCGAGATAAATATAGACGACCGGCGTCGTATAAAGGGTGAGCAGCTGACTGACCGCGAGGCCGCCGACGATCGATATACCCAGCGGTCGCCGCATTTCCGAGCCGTCGCCGAAACCAAACGCAAGCGGCACGGCGCCGAGCAGCGCCGCGAGCGTCGTCATAAGGATCGGGCGGAAGCGCAACAGGCATGCTTCGAATATGGACTCCTCCGGTCGTTTGCCTTGCGTGCGTTCGGTTTCGAGCGCGAAGTCTATCATCATGATCGCATTTTTCTTGACGATACCGATGAGCAGAATTACACCAATCAGCGCGATGATACTGAATTCAGTCTTGAATAACTCGAGTGCCAGCAAAGCGCCGACCCCTGCTGACGGCAGCGTCGAGAGGATGGTCAGCGGATGGACATAACTCTCGTAGAGAATGCCGAGCACGATATAAACAGTGATGAGCGCCGCCAGCACCAGCCACGGCTGGCTGTCCAGAGAAGCCTGGAAGGCCCGAGCGGTGCCTTGAAAGCTCCCCTGTATCGTGGTCGGTACGCCGATCTGCACCATCGTGTCGTTGATCGCCTTCACCGCATCACTGAGTGAGACATTCAGCGGCAAGTTGAACGAGATCGTTGCGGCGGCGAATTGACCCTGATGGTTGACAGCGAGTGACGTGTTGGTCGGCTCGAACCGCGCGAACGCAGACAGCGGCACCTGGCCGCGGCTCGGAGACTGCACGTAGACGCTGTTGAGCGCTTCAGGACTCTGCCAGTATTGAGGCGCCACTTCCATCACGACGCGGTATTGATTGAGTGTCGAATAGATAACGGAAACCTGCGCCTGGCCAAATGCTAGATTGAGCGTGGTGTCGATCATGCGCGGCGTGATCCCCATGCGTGCAGCCGTTTCACGATCGATCGTCAGCGTCGTCTGCAGCCCCTTCACCTGCTGGTCCGTATTGACGTCCGCGAGCTGCGGCACGTCCTGCAGCGCGCGCTGCAAGCGCGGTGTCCACGTTCGCAGGTCGTTGAGATCGTCCGCTTGCAGAGTGAATTGATATGCCGCGTTGCTCTGCCGCCCGCCGACACGGATGTCCTGCACGGGTACCAGAAACAGATTGGCACCCGGCACTTTGGCGAGCTTGCCGCGCAAGCGGGCGACCACCTGATCGGCCGAAACATCGCGCTCTTTAAGCGGCTTCAGGGAAATGAACATGAATCCGCCGTTACGCTGGCCCCCGCCCGTAAAGCCGGTCACGCTTTCGACTGCAGGATCGCTTTGAATGATCTCGACGAAATCGTTCAACTTCTGGCGCATTGCCTGAAAAGAGATGCTCTGGTCGGCCTGAATGCTGCCGGTCAGGCGCCCGGTGTCCTGCTGCGGAAAAAAACCCTTAGGCACGTTGACGTACAGATAGACATTCAGACAGACGGTCGCAAGCAGCAATGACATGATGAAACGCGGGTGTCGCAGCGCCCATCCGAGCGTTTTTGAGTAAATCGCCAGCATCCAAGTGAACACCCGCTCGCTGGCGACGTACCACCGCCCGGGCTGATGTTCGGACTTGGACTTGAGCAGGCGGGCGCACATCATCGGTGTCGTGGTGAGTGACATTGCCAGCGAGATCAATATCGCCACTGACAGAGTGACGGCGAACTCGCGGAACAGCCGACCGACTATGCCGCCCATGAGCAGGATTGGAATAAAAACCGCGATGAGTGAGACGCTCATCGACAATACGGTGAAGCCGACTTCGCGCACACCGCGCAACGCCGCTTCATATGGCGTCAGTCCCTTCTCGATATAGCGCGTTACGTTCTCGAGTACAACGATCGCATCATCGACGACGAAACCCGTCGCGATAGTAAGCGCCATAAGAGAAAGATTGTTCAGGCTGTAACCGCAGATATACATTGCGCCGAATGTGCCGATCAGCGATACCGGCACCGCCACCGCCGGAATCAGCGTCGCGCGCCAGTTACGCAAAAACATGAACACGACCATGATGACAAGCAGCATTGCGACGATGAGCGTGCGCTCTACATCGCGCAGCGAAGCGCGGATCGTGGTCGTGCGCTCCATCACCACACTCATGTCGATCGCCTGTGGAATCGATGCCTGCAACTGGGGCAGCGCCTCGCGTACGCGATCGGCCGTCTCGATGATGTTAGCGCCGGGTTGGCGGTAAAGAATTACGAGCACTGCAGCCTTGCCGTTGGATATGCCGGCATTGCGCAAATCCTGCACGGAGTCGACGACATCACCGAGATCGGCGAGGCGCACCGCCGCACCGTTGCGGTAAGCGACGACGAGCGGCAAATACTGGCTCGCCTGCTTCGCCTGATCGTCCGCGTAAATCTGCCATTGCCGATCGCCATCCTCGACGGTTCCTTTAGGACGGTTCGCGTTGGTGGCACTGATCGCTGTTCGCACTTCGTCAAGTCCGATGCCATACTTGTTCAGCGCGGTCGGATTCAACTCGACGCGCACCGCGGGCAACGAACTGCCGCCGACAGTGACCTGGCCTATACCGCGCAACTGCGACAGCTTCTGCGCGATGATGGTCGATGCCGCGTCGTACATCTGTCCGCGGTCGAGCTTGCTCGACGTGAGCGCAAGAATCATGATCGGCGCATCGGCCGGATTGACTTTGCGATACGTCGGGTTGCTCGGCAGGCCGGTCGGCAGCAGACTGCGCGCCGCGTTGATGCCGGCCTGCACATCACGCGCGGCGCCGTCGATGTCGCGGTCGAGATCGAACTGGAGCGTCAGCCGTGAATTCCCCAGCGAACTCGAAGACGTGATTTCTGTAACCCCGGCGATGCGACCCAGCGCGCGTTCGAGCGGCGTCGCTACGGTCGCGGCCATGGTTTCCGGGCTTGCGCCCGGCAGCCCCACGCTGACCGAGATCGTCGGGTAGTCGACCTGCGGCAGCGGCGCGACGGGCAACAGCTTGAATGCCACTGCTCCGGCGAGCGCAAGTCCGATCGTCAGCAGCGTGGTCGCGACCGGTCGCCGGATGAAGGGTTCGGAAAGATTCACGGCTGCCGGGTTTCTGTTGCGGCACGCGGCGGCCTCGCATAACCACGGCGCCTTTCGACGCCGCGCGCGAGCCGGTCGAACGCGAGGTAAATCACGGGCGTGGTAAACAACGTCAGCAACTGGCTCACGATCAGGCCGCCAACCATCGTAATACCGAGCGGATGGCGCAATTCGGAACCGACGCCGCCGCCGAGCATCAGGGGCAGCGCGCCCAGCAGCGCGGACATCGTCGTCATCAGAATCGGACGGAAGCGCAACAGGCACGCCTGGTAAATCGCATCTCGCGGCGACTTGCCCTCATTGCGCTCCGCATCGAGCGCAAAGTCGATCATCATGATCGCGTTTTTCTTGACGATGCCGATCAGCAGAATGATGCCAATGACGCCGATGATGCCAAGATCGCTCCCCGCAAGCAGCAGCGCGAGCAATGCACCGACACCGGCGGACGGCAGTGTCGACAGAATCGTTACGGGATGAATGTAGCTTTCGTACAAGACGCCAAGCACGATATACATGGTGACGATTGCCGCCAGGATCAGCAGCAATGTATTGCCCAGTGACGCCCGAAATGCGGAGGCGGCGCCCTGAAATGTGGTGCGCACGCTCACCGGGACGCCGATCTCCTGCTGCACAGCCTCGATGGCCTTGACGGCGTCGCCGAGCGAATAACCGGGCGCGAGATTGAAAGAGATCGTCGCTGCCGGAAACTGGCCTTGATGATTGATCGAAAGCGGCGATGGCTTTTCGATCAACTGCGTTACCGCGCTCAACGGCACCTGTGTCGTAACGCCGTTCAAAGTGGTGCCGGGAACATAGAGCTCGCGCAACGCTTCCGGTCCGATGCGAAACTCAGGTTTTACTTCCAGGACGACACGATACTGGTTCGCCTGGGTAAAGATCGTCGAGATCAATCGCTGGCCGAACGCGTTGTAGAGCACGTTATCAATGGCAGCAGGCGTGACGCCGAGGCGGCCAGCAGTATCACGGTCAATCGCGAGAAACGCCTGCAAACCCTGGTCTTGCAAGTCGCTCGCAACGTCGATCAACTGCGGGAGTTTGCCCAGGCGCTCGACGAGGCGGTGCACCCACTGGCTGAGCTCATCGGGATTTGCAGTATCGAGCGTGAACTGGAATTGCGTCCGGCTCACGCGGTCCTCGATCGTGAGGTCCTGCACCGGCTGCATATAAAGCTGCATGCCTTCGTGCTCCGCCAGACGGTCCTTCAACCGGCGGATGACAGCCGTCGCGCCGATGCGCTGGGAATGCGGCTTGAGATTGATCAGCATGCGACCGCTGTTGAGCGTCGTATTCGTGCCATCGACGCCGATAAACGATGACACGCTTTCAACCGCGGCGTCTTCGAGAATGATCTTCGCCATCGTCTGCTGACGCTGCGTCATGGCGGTGAAAGAAATCGATTGCGGGGCGTCGGTAATGCCCTGGATGACTCCCGTGTCCTGAACCGGAAAAAAGCCCTTCGGAATGAAAATATAAAGGATGACTGCCAGGACCAGCGTGCCGATCGCAACAAACAACGTCGAGCGCTGGCGGTCGAGCACCCACGTGAGCATGACGCCGTAGCGCGCAATCACGTTCTCGAACCAGCGGCCTGTCGTGCGATAGAACCGGCCCTGCTCTGCTTCAGGCGTGTGGCGCAGCAGCCGGGCGCACATCATCGGTGTCAAGGTCAACGAAACCACAGCGGAAATCAGGATCGACACCGCAAGGGTGATCGCAAACTCGCGAAACAGCCGTCCCACGACGTCGCCCATGAAGAGGAGCGGAATCAGAACCGCGATCAGGGAGAACGTGAGCGAAATAATCGTGAAACCGATCTGCTCGGCGCCTTTGAGTGCCGCTGCAAGCGGCGCTTCGCCTTCCTCGATATAGCGCGAAATATTCTCGATCATGACGATCGCGTCATCCACGACAAAGCCCGTCGCAATCGTCAAGGCCATCAGCGTGAGATTGTTGATGCTGAACCCGGCCAGATACATGACGCCGAACGTGCCGATCAGCGACAACGGCACCGCGACGCTGGGGATGATCGTTGCGGCGAAATTACGCAGGAAGACGAATATCACCATCACGACGAGAGCTACCGCCAGCAGCAGCTCGAACTGGACGTCATTTACCGAGGCACGTATCGTCGTCGTGCGGTCGGTCAGCAATGCGATGTCGATCGATGCCGGCAAGGCACCCTGCAGTTGCGGCAAAAGCTTCTTGATGCGGTCGACCACCTCGATCACGTTCGCGCCGGGCTGACGCTGGATGTTGATGATGATCGCCGGTACCTCGTTCATCCACGCGGCGAGCCGGATATTTTCAGCGCCGTCGACAACGTCCGCTACATCCGAAAGATAAATGGGAGCGCCGTTGCGATACGCGATAATGACTTTGCTGTACTCAGCTGCCGAGCGGAGCTGATCGTTAGCGTCGATCGTGTACGCGCGCTGCGGTCCGTCGAAGCTGCCCTTCGCCTGATTGACGTTAGACGCGGCGATGCCCGTGCGCACGTCTTCGAGGTTCAGGCCGTTGGACGCAAGCGCTTTCGGATTCGCCTGGACGCGCACGGCCGGTCGCTGCCCGCCGCTGAGTGACACGAGCCCGACACCCGTTACTTGCGAGATCTTCTGCGCGAGCCGCGTATCAACCAGGTTCTGCACCTGCGGAAGCTGCAAAGTTTTCGATGTCACGCCAAGCGTCAAGATCGGCGTATCGGCCGGATTCACCTTACTGTATACGGGCGGCGCCGGAAGGTCCGTCGGCAGCAGGTTCGAGCCGGCGTTGATCGCGGCCTGCACTTCCTGCTCCGCAACGTCGAGGCTCAGATCAAGGTTGAACTGCAGCGTAATGATCGAAGCGCCGCCCGAACTCGTCGACGACATCTGTTTCAAGCCGGGCATCTGCCCGAACTGGCGCTCGAGCGGCGCGGTAACCGATGACGTCATGACGTCAGGGCTCGCGCCCGGATAGAACGTAACTACCTGAATCGTCGGATAGTCGACCTCGGGCAGTGCGGACAGCGGCAATTGGCGATAGGCGAAAAGCCCCGACAGCAAAATGGCGACCATCAGCAAAGAAGTCGCCACCGGTCGCAGAATGAATAGCCGGGAGGGATTCATATGAGCACCGCCTTGAGCGGGCGGAGAGCAGTTTTACTCACTCGCTTTGTCTCCGCCTTTGCGACGCCCCCCGCCGCCTTTTTTGCGTGGCACATCGCCGCCGGCACCGGCGGCCGCGGGGTCCCGCGAGGGCAGATCGACCTTCGCGCCTTCGCGCAGTCGATCCATGCCGTCGACTACAACCAGTTCGCCGGCGTTGAGACCGGAGTCAATTACGGTCATATCATTTTCCGCCGGCCCGGTTTTCACATCGCGCAGCGTAACGGTACGATCTTCTTTGACAACGTAAACGAAGAGGCCGCGCGCGCCGCGTTGCAGCGCAGCCGATGGAATGGTAGTTGCCTCGCGCCGGATGTCGATCAACATGCGCACGTTCACGAACTGGTTTGGAAAGAGATTCCCGTCCTCGTTGGGAAATTGCGCCTTGAGCTTCACGGTGCCGGTCGTTACATCGATCTGGTTATCGACGGTGAGCAGGACGCCGCTCGCGAGCTTCACTTTCTGATCGCGATCGAACGCTTCAACCGGCATTCGCTCGCCGGATTGCATGCGCTTCAACACCAGTTGCACGCTATCCTGCGGAATCGTGTAAATCACCGTTACGGGCTGCAATTGTGTGATGACGACGAGGCCGTTCGTGTCACTGGCGCGGATGATATTGCCCGGGTCGACCTGGCGCAGTCCGAGCCGGCCGCTAATCGGCGCGGTGACCTTGGAATACGTAACTTGCAGGCGTGCATTGTCGACTTGGCCCTGGTCAAGCTTGACCGTTCCTTCATATTGGCGCACCAGCGCCTCCTGCGTGTCGACGAGCTGCTTCGCAATTGAGTCCTGGGCGAGCAGCACGCGATAACGATCCAGATCGATACGCGCATTGGCAAGCAACGCTTGGTCGCGCGCCATTTGACCTTCGGACTGCGTCAACTGCGCCTGAAACGGTCGTGCATCGATTTCGGCCAGCAGCTCCCCTTCCCGCACGACTTGACCTTCATTGAAGAGCACGCGCATGAGTTGGCCATCGACCCGGCTGCGCACGGTAACGGTTCGCAACGGCGTGACCGTGCCAAGGCCGGTGAGATAAACATTCACGTCCATTTTTTTAGCCGGCTGTGCAACCACTGGGATTACACGCGCTGCAGCGTCTCGTCCGCCTTTCTTGTCTGCAGGCTGCGCCTCCGCCGGCTGACGTGACCAGAGGAAATAGCCGCCCGCGCAAATCGCGACGAGCAATATCAGCAGCCACTTCCAATGCGACCTGAAAGAGTCAGAAATCGGCATGTGTCGTTGTCTCATTTGTCATTGCAGCCCCCCCGTCGTGGCAGCCGGTTATCATAGTGGAAATGCCTGCTGCGCGTGCCGAAGGCACCGGGTGGACGGGACCTCCGATACTACCGAATCGCTACACGACAAGCGCGGGCCATTTGTAAGATTGTGTTACCGCTGATTTGTCTTATGCGGCGAAGCGCGATGACGCCATCGCCATGCGAAAGGAACAAATATGTCGCACACGCGAGTGACTCTGAGAGCGATGATCGTCTTGCCGATCTTCGCGCTCACCAGCCTGATTTTTGCGCAGTCTTATCCGACGAAGCCCATACGCATGATTGTGCCGTTCCCGCCCGGCGGCGCGACGGATATTCTCGCGCGCGTGGTCGCGCAGAAACTCGCCGAAAGTGTCGGTCATCAGGTCGTGATCGACAATCGTCCGGGGGCCGGTGGAACGATCGGGTCGCGCTTGATGCTGGATGCGCAGCCGGATGGCTACACATTACTCACGTCGAGCGTGAGCACGCACGCGATCGGGCCCCATTTATATGAAAAGCCCCCATACGATCCCGGCAAGGACTTCACTGCCATTACGGAGCTTTCATCCACGCCGACGGTGCTCATGGTGTCGGCTAAGCTGCCTGTCTCCTCCCTGAAGGAGCTCATCGCGCTCGCCAAGGCCAAACCGGGCCAACTCAATTACGGCTCTTCGGGCGTCGGCACGCAGTTTCACCTGTCCGGTGAATTGCTCAAACTGCTCACGGGAATCGAGATGTCGCATATCCCGTACAAGGGTACGGCGCTGGTTTATCCCGACCTGTTCTCCGGACAAGTCTCGATCCTGTTCGACACGCTTTCGGTAGCACTGCCGTTTATCAAGTCGGGGCGCGTCCAAGCCCTCGGAGTGACCGGCATCAAACGCGCACCGGCGTTGCCCGATGTGCCAACCATCGCAGAGGCGGGCGTGGCGGGTTTTAACGCGGACCTTTGGCTGGGCGTCTGGGGCCCGGCAAAATTACCGCGCGATATTACCGAACGTCTGTCATCCGAGATTGCCAAGCTACTCAGACTGCCGGACGTAAAAGAGCGTCTGAACGGTCAGGGCATGGACCCTGTAGGCAGCACCCCCGCGCAGTTCGCGGAATTCGTGCGCCGGGAAAACGAGCAGTGGTCGAAAGTGGTGAAATCAGCCGGCGTGAAGGCCGAGTAACAATTGGTTGCAATTACCAGGCCGTGGAACCGCCATCGACCGGTATAACGGCGCCCGTCATAAATTTCGACGCGTCCGATGCAAGCAGCACA
>Ga0207698_10000147_pt1 | contig 44861 bp, 42 predicted proteins | sample KBSCornC22_FD_184298 | JGI IMG/M metagenome (GOLD analysis project Ga0207698, IMG submission 184298) | Corn rhizosphere microbial communities from Kellogg Biological Station, Michigan, USA - KBS Corn C2-2 (SPAdes) (version 2) | ecosystem: Host-associated > Plants > Roots > Rhizosphere > Soil ... | reverse complement strand
GCAGAAGCCGGGATACGAGATAGAGGAGAAGGCCGAGTCCCGTGAAACCGGCGAGCCAGAGGTCGAGGGTCATAAGATCAGCCCCTCACGCATTGCCGCACAGCCGGACATAAGCGAGCGTCACCGCTGTCAGCCCCAGCATCAGTGCGATCCAGATCAAGTCCTGCATCACGTCCTCGGATCGAATGTCGAGGATGGGCTATTAGGCGCGTGCGCCGTAGGGATGCGAGACGAGCGGCGGCGGGCCTTTATATGTTTCGCATAGGGATTTGCCCGCGCGGCGGTTTCGCGACAGGGAGGGCGCCATGATCATCCGGAGTGACGAATTTGAGGATGTGACCGTTCCAGGCGGCGGCACGATGCGCATTCACCTATTCCGCCCCGCGATTCCCGGGCGCTTTCCCGGTGTGCTCTTCTTCTCGGAAATCTATCAGGTCACCGGCCCGATCCGCCGGCTGGCCGCCTTGGTGGCGGGCCAGGGTTATGTCGTCGCGGTGCCGGAGGTCTATCATGAGTATGAACCCGCCGGCACGGTGCTGGCCTATGACCAACCGGGCACCGATCGCGGCAACGAGCTGAAATTCACCAAGCCGGTGGCGGCCTATGATGCGGATGCCCGCGCGGCTTTGGCCTTTCTAGCGGCGCATCCCGCCTGCACGGGCAAGCTTGCGACGATGGGCGTGTGCCTGGGCGGCCACCTTGCCTATCGCGCCGCGCTCAACCCTGAGGTGTCGGCGGCGGCCTGTTTCTATGCGACCGACGTGCATTCGGGCACGCTGGGCGAAGGCAAGTCCGACGACAGTTTGGCGCGCATGGGCGAATTGAAGGCGGAAAGCTTGTTCGTCTGGGGCCGGCAGGATCCGCATGTCCCATTCGAAGGGCGCGAACGCATCCGCGCGCGCCTGGAAGAGGTCGGCGCGACCTATGAATGGCATGAGGTGAACGCCCAGCATGCCTTTCTGCGCGACGAAGGGCATCGCTACGATCCGGCGCTGTTCCTGCAGGCGGTGGGGTGGATGCTGGCCCTGTTCGGGCGGGCTTTGCGCTGAGACTGACGAGCCTGCCGTTGTGGCTCATTCCCACGTCATCGCGAAGCGCGTAGCGCTGCGGCGATCCAGGCCCGCCGGACTGGATTGCCGCGCCTTAGAGCCTGATCGTTTTCGGTGGAAGCGCCGGGCGCTTCTACCAAACGCGTGAAACGTAGTTCGGCGAAGCCAATCAGGCTCTATTCAAATGGTCGAGACCTTGATTCACGGTTCAAGCTGATTGAGCTTGAACCGATCAAGGTCTGGGGGCTCGCAATGACGTCTGGGGGAATAAGCCGGGCAGCCTCTCACATCCGCGTGGCGCGCCCCGCCGCGGCCAGGAAGCGTTGGATGTCATTGCCCGGCACGCGCAGCTTGAGACCCCAGTTGCGCACCGTCTCGATCGGATCGAACGTGTCCGCCGCCTCAAACTTGCGGCGGATGCGATAGACATGAACGTCGAGCGTCTTGAAGCTCGCGCCTTCGCGCTCGAACAAGTCCTCCAGCGCCCGGGTCGAGGCGCGGCCCTGGCGCATCAGCAGCTCCAGGATCGCGCCTTCGAGCGGCGACAAGGCGATCTGGCGCGTGCCGACGAAGAATTCGAGCGGGTCGTAGAGCATCGTCAGATGCCCGCATTGCAGCGCGACGCGCTCGGGGGTTCCCGAATAACGGTCCCACGCCCGTTCATGGTTCAGCCCGGCCACCATCACTTCTTTTCCCATCGCACACACACCCTTGCAGGTTCCTGGATTCCATAACGGATGACCGTCCGCCGGGCCTTGTCGCGGGTTGCGAAAAAGCCGCCGTTCGTCGCGTTGCCTCGGTCCCGTGCGCCATGCGATAGGATGATGACGGCTTGGCGAAACGGGGAATGATGAAGGGGCTCAGCCATCACGAATGCCATGTGCTGGCGCTCGTGCAGAAGTGGCAGCCGACCACGGCCTATTTCGTGCGCAAGGCGCTGGTGCAGCGGCTCGCGTCGGATGCGTCCGACAGCCCGGGCAGCGTCTATCCCGCGATCGAACGGCTCAAACGTGCCGGTCTGATCCACAGCGAGGCGCGCGGCACGGACAAGCGCGGATCCGAATATCTGACTTGCACCGACGCCGGCGCGGAAGCGGTTCGGAACTGGATCACGGAGATCGATCCCGCGCAATTGCTGCCGAGCGATCCCTGGCGCACCCGCGCGCCCTTCATCACCGCCTTGCCGCGCGAGGAGGCGCGCGACTGGCTCTACGCGCTGCGCACCACGCTGAGCGCGGAGCTGGAGAAATTGGAACAGATGCGCGAGGCGGCGATCGACCTGCCGAGCCAGCTGGAGCTCGAACATGCGCGGCTGGCGACGGCGGCGCGGCTGGCCTGGATCAACGAGGCGATCGCCTTGCTGCTCGCGGGGTGAGCCGACTTTCATTGACGACCGTCTTTGAGCTCTCGAGCAGGACTGGATTGCCGCGCCCCCACGGGGCTCGCAATGACGAGTCCGGTTGGCCGGCACCTATCACGAGCCTGGTCTTCAGCCGCCATGATGAAGCAGGAAGCGCGCGCGTTCGGCGAGCGCGCGGGTGGTGAGTGCGGTCGCGGTCTCGCGCGGCAGTTCGGCATACCAGAGCGAGATCTGGCGTGCGATCGCCTCGGACGGCGCTCTTCGGCCGAGCACGGCCTCTTCCAGGTCGCCGGTGACCTGCATCAATTCGGCCAGCGTCGGCCGACGGTCGACTTCGGCGAAGCCGTGCGCGATGCGCGCGACGGTGCTGTCGATCGCCCCCGACAGGTCGCGGCGCGACGATGCGGGTGGTTTAGGGGAGGCTATATCGGCGTGCATCGATCACGGCTCTTCGCTGGGGGCGACCGGGGCCTAATCCCTGTCCCCAATCAATGCGTTGCGCGCCCTTGCGCGATTGCTGTGGACGCGGCGCCCACGGTTAAATTCGCAAGATCGAGCAAGGCCGCCGACCTCTGTCCACCGTCATCGCGAGCCCGGCGCCAGCCGGGAGAAGCGATCCAGGATGGGGCAAGGGAGATGGATTGCCGCGCCGCTACGCGGCTCGCAATGACGACGATGGATCACCCCAGATCCTCCCCCCGGAATCGGGGGGCGGGTTTCATAGAAAAGGGCGGCCCCTTTCGGAACCGCCCTCTCCTTTTTGCACTGTCGGCTGGATCAGAATTTGAACCGGCCACCCACACGGAAAGCGCGGCCGATGATGCCGGCTTCGGACACCACCGGATTGTAGAGATAGCCGCCATAGGTGACCGTATCGAGTGAGGGCTTGGCGTCGAACAGGTTCAGGATGTTGGCGTAGAAGGTGAAGGCCTTGCCGACATTGATCTGGCCGGTGAGGTCGACGTCGATGAAGCGCTTCACATGGCAGGCCTGGATGCCGGTGGTGAGGCCGCAATCCTTGTAGCCGGTGCCCTGGTCCTGCGCCGACAGATCATAGCCCGACGTATAATAGGCTGTCCCGGTGATCGACGCCCGCTGGCCGAAGTTGAGCGTATTCTGCCAGCTGCCCTTCCACTTCGGCGTGCCGCTGCCCGCGGTCAGGTTGAAGTTGCCGAGCGTCCCGTCATAGCGTTCGACATGGCCGTCGGCGAAGACGGTCTCCAGCTTGCGGATATATTCGGCATCCGCGCTGCTCTGGATCGACCAGCCATTGGCAAAATGGACCGTCGCGGTCGCGGCGAAGTCGAAGCCGTCCGTCTTGATCGTATTGGCATTGACGTAGGATGCGCTCACCACGCTCACCAGCGGCAGTGCGGCCGGGTTGATGATGTCGGCCGCGGCGGGGGTGATCGTGTAGCCGGCCGGGATCGGCTGGCCGTTATAATAAGCGTTGAGCGCGGCCGAGAAAGGCGGCGCGGTGATCGCCCCGGTCTTGCGGATATTGTAATAATCGATCGAGAATTTGAGGCCGCGCATCGGCTTGATGTCGACGCCGGCCGAGATGTTGCGCGACTTTTCGGGCTTCAGATCGGGGTTGGCGGTCGATTCCTGGCCGGTGGTTGCGCCGATCAGATAGGCCGAGCAATTGGCCGGCTTGTCGGCGGTGCACGTCACGCCCGGATTGCTGTGCGACGCGAGGAAAGCCGCCGGCAGGGTGGTGAGCGAGATCGGCACATAGCCGGTGGTCGGCAGCGCTGAGGATTCGCCGAAGGACGGGATGCGGAAGCCCTTCGAGATGGCACCGCGGAAGGTCAGCTGGCGCACGGGCGTGAACACCACCCCGGCCTTGGGCGAGAAGGCATGCTGGCCGCTCGAATAATTGTCGTAGCGGCCCGACAGGTCGAGGTTCAGGCTGGTGAGCACGGGCGCCTTGATCTCGAAATAAGGCGATTCCACCCACCGATGGCCGATCGCGCCGAACGCGTTGAGCACGAAATAACGCTGCGTCGGCCCATTATAATCGGGGTTGCCGCTCGGCGAATTGACCGATTCCCGCCGCACCGATCCGCCGACCGCCACCTGCACCGCACCGCCCGGCAATTGGAACAGCTCGTGCGTCAGATTGGCATCGAGCTCATACATCTGGCTGTTGTCATCATTGTCGAGATGCGGCGCGAGATAATGGAGCACCGCCTTGCTGTTCGCCATCGGGTTGACGAAATTGTACGACCCGTCCTTCACCACATCCAGCAGGTGCTGGATATAGACATAGCCGTCATAGCTGCGCCGCAGATCGTTGATCATGCCGAGCGCGTTGACGCTATAATCCCAGCTGTCGCCGAACGAGCCGTTGATGCCGCCCGCCAGGCGATAGACCCGGCTGCGCTGCGACGTATACTGCTTGAGGTCGGGCAAGGTGCCGAGCAGCAGCGCTTCCTCCCCCTGCGCCGCGAACGGATTTTGCGGGTTGAGCGTGCCGTTGGTGGCGTTGCAGTCGCCGACCGTCAGGCGCGGGCAGATATAGACCGGCAGCGCGAGCGGGGCCGATCCCGGCGCATTGGCGCCGCCCGCCAGGCCGGCGGTGCTGAAGCGCGGATAGATCACGCCGGTCGGGCCATTGGCGCGGATCAGCGAATTGGTGGGGATGCCGGGCCCGGGCAGGCCATAGCCCGAATAAGCCGAGATGCTCTGTTCGAAATTGAATTCGAGATAAGCGTGCGCGCTTTCCCCGATATTCACGCTGGCGCGGGCCGAGGCACCCCAGCGCTGCGTGTGCGGTTCGACGATGCCACCGTCATGCACCACGTCCTGCGTGCACACCGTCGGCGGCGCATTGGTGAAGTTGGCGAATTCGGCCGCCGTCAGATTGTAGGGCTGATAGCTGCCACACCCGGTGGCGGGGTTCAGGAATTGATAGCGGCTGCCGGGGATCGCGACATGCGTCGTCGCATTGCCCGGCCGGACCACGAAGACCGGCACGATCGACGAGATGCCGGAGAAGTTGAGCGGCGAATTCTGCCGATTGTCGATGCCGCAGCTGCCCTGATAGCAGATATTGCTCTGATTATCGGAGTTGAACGGCGCGGGCAGATCGCGATTGTAGATCGCATTCTGGTTGATGAAGTGGCCGCTGATATAGACGTTGAAGCCCTGTGAGGCGAGGTCGCCGAAGCCCGCGGTCAGGCTGACGCGCTGGTTGCCGCCATAGCCGCGCTGCGCGATGCCGCCTTCGGCCATGCCGCTGACGCCGTTGATCTGCTTCTTGGTGATGATGTTGACCACGCCCGCGACCGCGTCGGCGCCATAGGTCGATGACGCGCCATCCTTGAGCACGTCGACCCGCTCGACGATCTCGTCGGGAATGGTGTTCAGATCGACGAAGTTGCGGCTGCCGTCGTCCGCCAGCGGATAATAAGCCGCACGCAGGCCGTCGAACAGGACGAGCGTGGAGTTGGTCGACAGGCCGCGCAGCGACACGGCCGACGCACCGCCCGCGAATGCGCCATTGGCGGTGAAGCTGTTGGTCAGCGCCGGGCCGTTGTTCGAGGCGAGCGTCTGGATCGCACCCTGCACGGTCTGGATGCCGCGCCTGGCGATGTCGTCCGCGGTCAGCACCGTCACCGGCGAGGCGATATTGTCCGCGCTCGACCGGAACAGGGTTCCGGTGATCACGATCTCCTTGGAGGACGCGGCCGCCGCGGCATCGTCCGCCCCGGCCGGCGCATTGGGCGCGGCGGTCGAGGTGGTGGCCGGAGCCTTGGCGGAAGCATCCTGGGCGTGGGCCGGCGCGGCGAGGGTCGCGAGCATCGCGGTGCCCAGCACCGTTCCGGTCAACAAGCGCGTCTTGATCATGGCAATCTCCCTGCTGGCGGACGGGTTGGTCCTTGGCGCCCGTCCGCCGGTGGATTGCGGCTCCATGCGCTTGCCCGGTGAGACGCGGCAAGCTGCACATTAATATCTGACGTACTAATCTGATTCGGTGTTGCAGGACCGCAACGCCGTATCTTCTCCGCCATGATCAATATCTGGAATATTTTTATGGGTCGACGCGTCCATGCAGCGAAGCGCCACGGGATGCGGACGAAGGGTCACGTTTTTGCAACGAGGGTCACGCCTGATTCTGTTCAGCGAAGCGACAGGTGTGTTACATACACCGATCACTTCGTCGTCAGGCGAAGGTCATGTTCGACGACGGCAAGGCATTGGAACCGGAGGCGGCGCGTGGCTGAATTCATGAAGATGGCCCAGCACGGAATCGCGACCCCGCCGCCCGTCAACGGCAAGGTCGTCGTCTCCCGCCTGCCCGCGGGCGAAAGCATGGTCCTGAGCGAGGCGCCCGCGGTCAAGCTCGTGCTCGACGGCGAGGAGGTGCACGAGATTGACGGCCGATCCTATGTGCTGCGCCCCGGGCGGATGCTGCTGGTCGATCGCGGCGCGCCCTATCGCGTGACGATCCGCCGCGGCGGCAGTGCGGCGGGCCTGTGCATCTATCTGCCCGGCGAATATGCGTCCGCGCCCGCCCCCAACGAAGGCTTCCTTGCGCGCGCTCTACTCCAGACCGCCGAGACCAATCCGCTCGGCCAATTGCTGTCGCACAGCGCGAAACTGTTCCATCAGGATCGCGAGCCGCTCGATCTCGACGCCCTGCTGCCGCGCGTGCGCGCGGCCCTGCCCTCGATCCTGGCGCAGGCGGCGGGATCGATGGAGCGGCTGGGCGCGGTCAAGGCCTCGACCCGGCGCGAATTGCTCAACCGGCTCGAATCCGCGCGCGCTTATCTGCACGAGAATAAGGATCGCGCGGTGCCGCTGACCGAGCTGGCGAGCGTGGCGGCCATGTCGAGCTTCCAGCTCACCCGCTATTTCTCGCTCGCCTTCGGCGACCCGCCCTCACGCTATCACCGCCGCGTGCGGCTGCAGGAGGCGGCCGAGCGGCTGAAGCGGCGCGAGGCGTCGATCACCGAGATCGCCTTCGCTGCCGGCTATGGCGAGCTGAGTGCCTTCACCCACGCCTTCGCCCGCGAATTCGGCTGCCCGCCCAGCGCAATCGCCGCGGCGGCGTGAGGAGGCCGCAACCTACGCGATCGCCGCAGCGGGCCACCAATAAATAGGTCGACCTGAACGAACGAATACGCCGTCATCCCGGGCTCGTCCCGGGATCCACCCATCCATAAGGGATAACCTTGCGGCTCCGTGGATGCCGGAACGAGTCCGGCATGACGGGGAAGTGTTGCGCGATGTGTGCGGTCTATGGCGAGCGCCGGCCTGGATTGCCGCGCGGCTCCGCCGCTCGCAATGACCGTGATCCGAATCCCACGTCATGGCGAGCCGCGTCAGCGGCGCGGCGATCCAGCGTCCGCGTCACTCACCAGGGCGTCCACCCACAAAAAAAGGCGCCGCCGGAATCCCCGACGGCGCCTTGTACCGATACGCGCGATCGATCAGCCGAAGCTGACCGCCGTGTTGCGGCGGCTGCGCATGGCGAAGCCGACCAGCCCGAAGCCGCCAAGCATCATCGCCCAGCTGGCAGGCTCCGGCGCGCTGATGCGGAACGCATAGTTGCGGAACTGCTCGCCCCGAGCCCAGTCCCACACATAGGCCGACTGGTCGCCGGGGCTGGCATAAAGGCCGACCGTGGCGATCTTCCAGTTTTCGGCGACCTGGGTGCCGCACGGGAAGCCGCTGCAGTTCACCCAATCGCCGCCCCAGGTGCTCACCCAGGCCTTGTGGTCGATATCCGCGACCAGAGCATCGACCGTCGAGATGGCATAATCGGACGCGGAGCCGCCGAACAGCAAGGCGGCCGCCTCCTGACCGGTATAAGCAGGCGGAACGTCACCCCAATAGGGCCCCTGATCGACGGTCCAGGAGCCGACGAACACCGGCCCCGCCATCGCCGGAGCCGCAACCAGGCCCGCGGCAAGCGCGAAAATTGAAAGCTTTTTCATGGCGATCATCCCCCAAAATCGGCTTGAAATCCCCAAGACGTTCCAAGCTCGAATCGGACAATATCATTCCGGTGCTATATTTGAAAAGGAAATTAGCGATCCGTTAACCATGAATAGGGGCGGCCAATTACTAACGGGTGGCTGGCGCTCAACATCAAGCAGGTCCTTTTTAGTCTTGCCTGCCCAGAATAGAGAGGCTCAGACACACCCAGCGCGAACCCGGCGAAAGCCTGAAGGGCGGCGGCGTGCGCCATTCCCCGCGGCGCGCCACGAATGAATAAGCCATTGAATGAGCCGTCATCCCTGCGAAAGCCGGGATCCATCTCCGGGCAAATACGGGTGGAGAGATGGGTCCCGACGTTCGTCGAGATGACTGAGATGGGAGAGCCGACAGCTTGAGCAGCCGCGACTTATGCACGCGCGCGCAAGTGGAATGGTCCGTCGCGGTTTGTCCGGAACGCCGGCCTGGATTGCCGCGCCGCTCCGCCGCTCGCAATGACGTCGCGCACCCCACGTCATTGCGAGCCGCGTCAGCGGCGCGGCAATCCAGGGACTGCGCTTACGCGACGCCCCATGTTCGGGCAAAGGCGTCGAGCCGATCCAGGAATTGTGCGCGGCGCGCTTCGGAGATCCATGCCGCCTTGAAGGCGTTGCGCTCGATCTGGACCAGCTCGCCTTCGGTCAGGCTGCTTTGCACCTGCGCCCGCATCAGGACCTCGGTCAGATATTCGCTGCCCATATAGGCCGGGTCGTCGGAATTGATCGAGAAATTGAGGCCCTGGTCGATCATGCCGCGCACCACGTCGAGCGGCTTTCCCGCGCCTGTCGCCCGGCCGGAGAAAGTGGGGCAGACGGTGAAGAAGAGGTTGCGTTGTTTCGCCAATGCCATGAGCTCGGGCGATTGCAGGATGTTGCCGCCATGATCGATGCGGTCGACCTTGAGATCGACGATCGCCTGGCGGAGATGCTCCAATATGTCGTCCTGATTGAGGTCGCAGTGGGCGGTGACTTTCAATCCCGCCGCGCGCGCCTTGGCGAAATGGGCGGCGAACTGGATCGGCGGATGGCCTTTCTCGTCGGAATCCAGGCCGACGCCGACCAGATGCTGCTTCATCGGCAGCGCCGCGTCGAGCGCGGCCATCGCGCTGTCCGGCGACAGATCGCGCACGAAGCAGAGGATGAGCTGCGACTGGATGCCATATCGTTTCTCGGCATCGGCCCTCGCGCGGCTGATCCCGCCGATCACCGCCTCCATCGATATGCCGCGCTTCAGATGCTCCTGCGGATCGAAGAACATCTCGGTATAGAGGATGTTCTGCGACGCGGCCTTGGCCAGATAGGCATAAGCCAGATCGTAAAAGTCCTGCTCCTTCAGCAAGACCCGCATGCCGTCATAATAGATGGCGAGGAAGCTCGGCAGATCGTGATATTTGTAGCTGGCCCGCATCGCCGCGACGTCGGCAAAAGGCAGGGTCAGGCCGTTCCGCCGCGCGAGCGCGAACTTCATGTCCGCTTCCAGCGTGCCTTCCAGATGCACGTGATATTCCGCCTTGGGCATGGCGGCAACGAAGCGCGTCATCCGCGTGCCGGCGTCACCGCTTTGGGATGTGGAGGGGGTCGCGCCGGCCAGACTGCGCGGGAGGGCGCCCAACAAAGGCACGGCCAGCGCCGCCCGGATCAGGTGTCGTCGGTGGACCATGCCGCCCCTTTCGCGAGAATAGTGGCGGTCATCCGACAGGCTTCCTGCCCCTGTCCATCGACGAATAGTCGACGCCTCAAACCAAAAAAGGAAACGGGAACGGCTGTCGCGTGTGGGCGGCCCCCAGCCTGCAATGGCCGCCGATCATGCCAGGCTTTGGCGACCTTGGAGAATTAGGCTTCGTCATCCCAGGCTCGTCCCGGGATCCACCCATCCAGCGGGATTCCCTTGCCGCCCGTGGATGCCGGAACGAGTCCGGCATGACGGAGGAAGTGCCGGTCACGCGCGGACTTATGGCGAACGCCGGCCTGGATTGCGGCGCGGCTCCGCCGCTCGCAATGATGTCGCCCCAAACCCCACGTCATTGCGAGCCGCGTCAGCGGCGCGGCAATCCAGGGACCGATCGGAGTTTTCCTGACTCCCTTATGGAGCGGGGTGAGGGTAGTTTGCAGCTTGGCAGTCTTGCCATCTATGCGAGACGATACTTGCCAGTGATTGCAGTTGCATAGCGAAAAACCGCCTTGGGAAAAGCCATGCCTTCAACCTCGCTTCAACGAGGGTAGCAGATTTGACGAATCGCCGCCTTCAATGCCATTGACCCCCTTACTCGGGGGAGGATGCGTGATTCAAAACTTGATTGCGCGGTTACGACCGCTGTTGTTGCTCGCCATTGCCGGCGCAGCATCGGGCGCCAATGCGCAATTGGCGGAAACCGCCCCGCCGAGCCGTGACGCCACTTCGGGCTGTGAACTGCATGTTTGGCCATCGCCGGGCCTGGAAAGCGCCACTGAGGGCTGGATCCGCAACAATACGCAAAACCAGACGCTTCGCGATCCGCCAGGCAAATCCCTTGGCCTGGCAAACGCCATTCCGCCTCAGGCGCAGCTGGACGCCATCGCATCTCTGAACCTTGTTGGGGCCTTCCACCTCAATGACGCGAAAGTGATCACCCACGCCGATCCGTTGCCGCCCTTGCTGGCCGGGGCTCCCATCGTCCGCCAATCGTCCGCAACGACGCCCTGCTATGCGGAGCTGATCATCAAGCGTCTGGTCTATGCCAGAAATCCGCTGTCAGGTGGCGCGTTGCAAAGCTTCTTCGTTTTTCGGCAATTCGGGCCGACCGATGTGCGCAGTTTCACCAGCATGGCAGATACGCCGGTCTTGAGCTTCCCTTGGAAGGTTCCCGAGGAAGCAGAACGGGGGAGGGCCGAGCTCGCCAATGCGCTGCGGACTGATCTGCTGACATTCGCGAAATATTCGAACAAGCCGCCCGCAAAACGTCGCTGACGGGGGCACATTTTTCAGCAGGAGGGGACACTATGCGTTTTACGAGCTTGAAATCGCGCGCGGTGATTGCGGCAGGGGCGGTCCTATCTGCATGTCTGATACCCAGCGTTGCGCTTGCCCAGGATACAACGCCCCAGGCGCCGGACAATGGTGGCTGTGAGCTCCACGTCTGGCCGGCCCAGCGCTTTCAGGCGATGACCACGGGATTGCTTGGCGGTGGTTTGATCGATGCGGCCGCGCATGCGAAAGGCGACCGTGAACGCAAGGCCGCGATGTCGAATGCGCTCGACAGCCCGAACCAATTGGCCGCCCTCTCGTCGCTCGATCTGGTCGCGCTGCTCAAGCAAAGACATGCCACCATCGTGACGCATGCCGAACCGCTCGAGCGCCATACGATCAACGACATCAAGACCCGCCGGTCGGATTCGAAATCGTCCTGTTATTCTGAGCTGTTTGTGGCCGACCTCTTTTATCAGAAGGCGGCGATCTATGGCCGCTCATTCAGAGCGCTCTTCATCTATCGGGAATTCGGGTCATCCCCAACGGCAACCCGCATCTATAAAGGATGGGGCGGCAACGGCCTGAAGCTGTTTCCCGCGAAGCCAGGCGAGGATATCGAGGCTGCAAACAATGAACTCGTAAGCGTCTTTAAGTCCGATTTTCAGGAATTTGCGAAGAACGAAGTTTCCAACCAGTCGGCGAAACACTGATTGGACGTCGAAGACGAAGGGGCGGCTTGGAGGCGGGGCCACCACGCCCTTCGCGCCGAAAAGGGCGGTGACAGCCGGGCTTAGGCCGCCGACGAGTTGGCGCTGACCTAAACCTTGGCCGGCTCCGGCTGAAACGTAGTTCGGCGGAAGCGCGTGGCGCTTCCGCCGATGACGATCAGGCTGTGGGACGGCGAGGCGCGCCTCGCCAACATCGCCAACGATTACCGCCCGGGCACGGCAACCTATGTCGAGCTGCCGGGCGCGATGCACGGCATGGAGCAGGTCGGCGGCCGCAATGCCTCCCGCGGGTGAAACGGCTGCGGGCGGGACAATGGGCACCGCAAGGACCGACAGACGCGGACCAGCGGCGATGTCAGACCATCCGGGAGAATATGCGCCGCGCCCATGGGCATTTCCGCTTTGAAGCGGCCGATGGGCGCCGCCCACCGCGACGAGGGGATACGGTGACATCCATAAGCGAATGCGCCACAACACCGCGGCGGAAGGCGGGGGAAGGTGCATCGATGGAACATGAGGCTTCACGTGCGCCCGAGTGGCGGCCGGGTGCCATCCTGATGGCCGTCGCGCTGTTCTTCGCAATCGTGTCGCTGGGCACAAACCTGCTCGAGATCCGCTATTCCTATTTCAATCCCGGCCTGGCTGGCAGCTGGGGTATGACGTTCAAGCGACAAGATGGGGACGTGATTGTCCAGTCTGTCGAGCCGGGATCGAGCGCCGCCTCGATCGGGCTTCGGGTGGGGGATCGCCTGACGCCGGATCGCCCTTTCCTGTTTCGCCTGATACCGCTTGCCGGAGAGAGGCTGCAGTTCAAGCGTGTCGCACCGGGGCCCGCGACTGGCCTGGAATTGCGGGCGCCACGTGCCGAAACCGCGATCATGGCGGTACCCTACCTCTTCGATCGGGTTCTGGATGACGCCGTCCGGCTTTTGCTGCTCGCGGGCGGCCTGTTCATCCTGTGGCGCGGCTCGCGTCGCCGAAGCGGTTTCATATTGAGCCTCGCGCTTCTCTCCATGTCTCCGTTCCCGCCCGTCTTCCTGCCCTTGGACCCGACCTCCTCGTACATTGCCAACGCGGCCGCGTTCGGCCTGATCTACCTTGAATTCGGCTTGTTCCTGCCGTTGTTCGCGATGGAGTTCCTGGCGGAGTCAGGCGTTGCCGTTCCGCGCTGGGCGAAGGTGGTTTTCTGGTTGTGCGTCGCCGAGACGGAAATCGCTTATTGCCTGATCTGGATCGTGCCGCCGGGCGCCATTCCCGACATCTGGTCCGATCTGGCCAGTCAAGTGCGGATACCGGTAAGCCTTGTCGTGTTCGGGCTGACGGTCACGCTCCTGACGATCGGTTTGCGCAGGGGCAAAGCGGACAGTCGGCATCGGTTCGCGATGCTGCTGCTCGCGCTCGGCATGATCTATTTCAGCAACATACTCTACGCGGTGTTCGCGAGCTTTTCGCACAGCGATCCCAGGGCGCTGACCAACACCGCGACGATAGGCCGCTCCGCCGGGGCCATCCTGTTCGCCTATGCGGTGCTCCGCCACAGGGTGATCGACGTCGGCTTCACGCTCAACCGCACATTGGTTTACGGCGGCGTGAGCGCGATCCTGCTGGCGGCGTTCGGGCTCGCCGAATGGGGATTGCACCAGCTTCTGGAGCTGGAAGGCTGGGAGGGCAGTGCGGTCGTCAATGCCGCGCTCGCGGTCGCGGTGGTGCTGGCCTTCCACCCGCTGCGCCACGTCGTCGAACATTATGTGTCGACATTGTTCTTCCGGCCATGGCGCACCAAAGAGCAGGCGCTTCGCAAGTTCGTCCACGAAGGCGGTTTCTTCACCGATGCCGGCCGTCTGGCGGCGGCCTTTGCCGGTGCGCTCGAAACCTTCACCGGCGGCTCATGTTGCGTCTACCGGCTGAGCGCGGACCAGTCCTACGTCTGCGCGACGGGCAAGAGCGGGCCGCTTCACGCCGACGACCCGGTCGCGGTAGCATTGCGAGCGCAGGCGGCGGTCTGCGAAATCGGTCACAAGCCTACCGGCGCCGAGGGGGTGCTGGCCTTCCCGATGATCCACGCGCACGACCTGGAGGGCTTTGTGGTGCTCGGCGCGAAGGGGAATGGCGATCGATACCGGCCTGACGAGATCGAACTGGTCGAATGGGCGACGCGCCAGATCGGGCAGGACCTCTACCGGCTCGACGTCGAGCAGCTGAAACGGGAGCGCGACGAGCGCGAGCGCGAGATTGCGATCCTCACCGGCCGCAATGCCGACCTCCAACTGGCCCTCGCCAATCACGCACCGCCGGTGAAATTGCGCCGCATAGCATCGAAGGCAGCTACCGCCGGCTGAACTCCTGCCAGGTCAACGCGAGATCAGTCCAGTCAAAAATCGGTCGGCGGCGACCGGGTCAATAAACGGCATTCCGCACCGCTCGCGCCTCACGCTCCTTCTTTCGCCACCCAGCCATGGTCGCGGCGGAAGACCGACGCCGTCATGCCCGCATGGTTGCGGAAGAAGCGCGCGAAATAGGTGGGATCGGTGAAGCCCAGGCAATCCGACACCTGCGCCACGCCCGCCGCGGTGAAGCGCAGATAGCGCATCGCCTTCAGCGCAAGGCGATCATGCACCATCTCTGCGGGCGCCTTGCCGAAGGCGGCGCGGCAGGCGCGCATCAGCGTCGCGCGGGTCGTGCCGAGCGCGCGCGCATAGCCAACGCAGCATGGCAATCACAGCACCCATTCCGATAGGCCGCCAAAACGATCTCGAAGAGGCAACGATGTGACGCGGCGAAAGTAGTAAGTGCCGTTCCGCCGAAGGACATAGGAAGCTATTCGTCAGCCCTGTTTTGTAACAGGCGCTCGGTGCAGCAACAGATTTTTCACATTTTCCCAAGCAATTTGAAAGGCTTAAGAAAAATGGTGCCGCCTACAGGACTCGAACCTGTGACCCTCGCATTACGAATGCGATGCTCTACCAGCTGAGCTAAGGCGGCGCGCTGGAAGCGGGGCCGTTACCAGCGCTTTCCCACCCTGACAAGCGTCGCTTTCTCACCCCCTGATTCACCCTTCCTAAACTTCCCGGGCGCATTGCCTGTGGCAGAGTAGGACAGGTGGTTCCAATGGCCAGCGCAGCCGCAACGCAGACGCACACGCAATCGGGATTGGGCGATGAGCCCGTCTATGCCTTTGGGCGCGAACGGCGCATGCATGCGCGCGCTTATGATTATTGGGTGTCGCTGCTGCACGGCCGGCGCATGCCCTGCATCAGCGATGTCGATCCGGACTACACCGCGCAGTTCGACGAACGCAGCGTGCTGGTCGATCTGCCGGCCGCGGGCGGATCGCCGATCATCGCCTATCTGGGCAACGATCTGCGCGATGAATCGGATATCCACGCCCCCCGCCCGACCATGGCCGACATTCCGGGCGACTGCCTGCTGGCCGAACTGCTGCGCCGCTTCCCCGACATCATCGCGCACCAGGCACCGGTCGGGTTCGAGGCGGAGTTCATGGGCCGCGCGGACACGCGCCTGCTCCATCGCGGCATATTGCTGCCCTTCGCCAATGAAAATGGCGAGCTGGCTTCCGTCTATGGCGTGATGAGCTGGAAACAGGTCGCCGCGGTCCAGCCCGAACCCAATTTGGCCGCCGCGATCAGCAGCGCGATGGCGTCGCGCGCCGCGGCACCCGTGGTCTGCGCCTGGGGCGACGGCCCCGGCGCGTCCCTGGCTGTCAGCCAGAAATTGCCGGAGCAGCCGCTCGACCAAAAGCTCGATGCCGCGCGCACCTGGGCGGCGCTGGCGGTCACCGATCGCACGCGGGGCGAGGCCAGCCTGCATGCGGCGTTGGGCGCGGCCTATGATTATCTGCTCGCCACGCGCGACCAATCGCTCTCCAGCCGCAAGGTCGTGACCCTGGTGTTCGGCGAGGATCTGCGCCGCAGCGAACGCATCCGCCTGACCGCGGTGCTGGATCATGCCAGCCGGCTCGGTCTAGGGCCGGGACGCGTCGGCCCCTGGCTCGACAATCATGGCGGCGGCTATCGCGCGGTGGCGATGGCGGAGCGCCAGGCGCGTCGCAGCGAACGCCGCGCGGCCGATGCCGGCGACCAGCGCGACTGGGTCGAGGCGCAGGCCTCGCTCGGCCATATCGAGCTGGCGGTCGACGAGGATCTGATGCTGCTGATCGGCCGCCGTTCGCCCAAGGGCGTCGACGTGATCGCGCCGGTTCCGGCGGACGATCTGTTCACCGGGGTGGCCCTGGCGCGTGCGCGTCGGGCGGGGTGATCCCGCTTCCCCGGCAGGGCTATCGCATATGGCTCCGTTCGCCCTGAGCTTATCGAAGCCTGTCCTGAGCGGCCGGCGGTGCCGGTCAGCCGAAAGGGGCCGTTCTTCTTTTCTTGGATGCCCCTGCGAGAAGACGGAAAAACGGTGCTTCGACAAGCTCAGCACGAACGGTTTCAAGGCCGAAGCCAAGGCCTAGCTGGTTGCAAGAGCCACATACGATAGCGCTCCCCCTCCTCCGGGTTGTCCCGGCTGTCACAGAAGCGCATACGCCCGTCATTAACCAATCAGCGCGCGAAGGAGGCTTCCTATCGTGCCGGAGAGCAGGATGACGAACACCGTATTGGCCACTCCCGACATTGGGGAGGAGGCTGCGGCCGCTATTGAGGCGGCGCTTCTGGCCGGGGCACTGCCCGGCGAAACCGATCAATTCGACGAAAATGCCCGCACCCAGGCGGCGGCCTTTGTGGCCGGCGTCGCGGCGGTGCGGACGCCGGGCCAGCCCGCGATCGGGCTGGACTCGATCGGCGGCGACAGCGTGCATCGGCGCACGCGGCTCGCCATCGTCAATGACGACATGCCCTTCCTGGTGGATTCGGTCGCGGGCGCGCTGGGCGTGCGCGGCATCCACATCCACCGCCTGCTCCACCCGGTGCTGCCGGTGCGGCGCGATGGCGAGGGGCGGCTGAGCGCGATCCTGGATGGGTCGGCGAGCGGCGAGCGGCGCGAATCGATGATCTATCTGGAGGTCGATCGCGTCGACGCGAAATTGCGCCGCACGCTGGAAGGCGATCTGCTGGCGGTGCTGGCCGATGTGCGCGCCGCGGTGGAGGATTGGCCGCGCCTGCAGCTGGCGCTGCGCGATGCAGCGCAGGGATTGCCCGACGGCGAGGGCGCGGCGTTGCTGCGCTGGTTTCTCGACCGGCATTTCACCCTGCTCGGCCATCATGTCGAACGGCGCGACGGATCGTCCGAGGCGGGCCTGGGCATCCTGCGCAGCCATGACGATCCGCTCTGGTCGGCGGCCGCGCGCGAGGCGGCGTTCCGCTGGTTCGAACAAGGCGGCGAGGCGCCCTTGCTGGTCAAGGCGGATCGGGTCGCGACGGTCCATCGGCGCGCGCCGCTGGATCTGCTGATCGTGCCGTTGCGCGACGGCGGCAGCTTGGCCGGCCTGTCGGTGACGGCGGGCCTGTGGACCAGCGCGGCGCTGCGCGCACCGTCGGACAAGGTGCCCGTGCTGCGTACGCGGCTGGCGCAGATCGAGGGCAAATATGGGTTCGATCCATCCTCGCACGCGGGCAAGGCGCTGCATCATGCGCTGTCGGATCTGCCGCACGATCTGCTGATCACCTTCGCGCCGGCGGTGCTGGAAGAGGTGGCGCTGACCGCGATGAGCCTGGCCGATCGGCCGCGTCCCAAGCTGGTGCTCGCGCCCGCGCCCTTGATGCGGCAGCTGTTCGCGTTCGTGTGGCTGCCGCGCGAGGCGCTCACCACCGCGCAGCGCCATGCCATCCAGACGATGCTGGAACAGGCGGCGCAGGCACATGCGACCAATTGGGCGCTGGACCTGGGCGAAGGCGACATCGCCCTGCTGCGCTTCATGCTCGATCTGCCCGAAGGCGCGGCGCTGCCCGACGCCGCCCTGCTCGACAGGCAGATCGAGACGATGCTGCGCGGCTGGGCGCCCGCGATCGAGATGAAGCTGAACGACAGCGTCGGCCCGACCCGCGCGGCGCGGCTGACGCTCGACTGGGCGGAAAGCTTCCCGGTCGCCTATCGCACGCGCGCTTTGCCCGACGAGGCGGCGGCGGACATCCAGCAATTGGCCGGGCTGCAGGACAGCGGATCGCGATCGGTGCGGCTGTTCCGCGGCCGCGACGAGGAAGCGAACCGGCTGCGGCTCAAGACCTATCGGCTGGGCGAGCTGATCCCCTTGTCCGAAGCGGTGCCGGTGTTCGAGAATTTCGGCTTCCGCGTGCTGGAAGAGATCCCAACCCCGCTCGACGGCGGCAAGGCGGGCTATATCCACGAATTCCTGCTCGAGGCGGACAGTGCGGAGGCCGCCGAGGCGCTGCTCGGCCGCGCCGATGTGGCGGAAGCGGCGATCGCGGCGGTGCTGGCGGGGCTGGCCGAGAATGATGCGTTCAATGCGCTGATCGCGGGCGTCGGCCTCGATCCGCGCGCGGTGGTGCTGGTGCGCGCCTGGTTCCGTTACCTGCGCCAGACCGGCCTGCCTTATGGCCTGCAGACGGTGGCGGATGCGCTCCACCGCGCGCCCGACGTCGCGCGCTGCCTGATCGCCTTGTTCGATGCGCGCCACGATCCGGCGGGGTCGGGTGACGACAAGGCGGCAGGAGAGGCGCTGGACTTCGCGCTCGCGTCGGTCGCCTCGATCGAGGACGATCGCATCCTGCGCCGGCTGACGGGCGTGGTGCGCGCGATCCTGCGCACCAATGCCTTCGCGCCCGCCGCCCAGGAGGCTTTGGCCTTCAAGATGGATTCGGCGCGCGTGCCGAACCTGCCCAAGCCTTTGCCTTGGCGCGAAATCTGGGTCTATTCGCCGCGGGTGGAGGGCATCCACCTGCGCGGCGGACCGATCGCGCGCGGGGGCCTGCGCTGGTCCGACCGGCGCGACGATTTCCGCACCGAGATCCTCGGCCTGATGAAGGCGCAGGTGGTCAAGAATGCGGTGATCGTGCCGACCGGCGCCAAGGGCGGCTTCTATCCCAAGCAATTGCCGCCGATTTCCAATCGCGACGCCTGGCTGGCGGAGGGGACGGAAAGCTACCGCATCTTCATCCGCACCTTGCTGTCGGTCACCGACAATTTCGTCGAGGGCAAGGTGGTGCATCCGGCGGGCGTGCGCGTGCATGACGGCGAGGATCCCTATTTCGTGGTCGCCGCCGACAAGGGCACGGCGACCTTTTCCGACGTGGCCAATGCGATCGCGGTCGAGCGGGGATTCTGGCTGGGCGACGCCTTCGCCAGCGGCGGCAGCAACGGCTATGACCATAAGGCGATGGGCATCACCGCCAAGGGTGCCTGGGTGTCGGTCCAGCGCCATTTCCGCGAAATGGGCGTCGACGTGCAGAGCGATCCGACCATCGTCGTCGGCTGCGGCGACATGTCGGGCGACGTGTTCGGCAACGGCATGCTGCTGTCGAAGGCGATCCGGCTGGTGGCGGCATTCGACCATCGCCACATCTTCCTCGATCCCGATCCCGATCCGGCGAAGAGCTGGGCCGAGCGCGCGCGTATGTTCGCTTTGCCGCGATCGTCCTGGGCGGATTATGACGCGTCCTTGATCAGCGCGGGCGGCGGCGTCTTCCCGCGCACGCAGAAGAGCATCCCGCTGTCGCCACAGGTCAAGGCGGTGCTGGGGCTGGAGGGGAACGAGATCGACCCGTCGGGGCTGATCGCGGCCATCCTGAAGGCGCCGGCCGACCTGCTCTGGTTCGGCGGCATCGGCACCTATGTGAAGGCCGGCTTCCAATCCAATGCCGAGGTGGGCGATCCGGCGAACGACGCACATCGCGTCAACGGATCGGAGGTGCGCGCCAAGGTGATCGGCGAAGGCGCGAACCTGGGCGTGACCCAGGCGGGGCGGATCGAGTTCGCCGAGACGGGTGGGCGGATCAACACGGACTTCATCGACAATTCGGCGGGCGTCGATTGTTCGGACAATGAGGTCAACATCAAGATCGCGCTCAACCGCGAGATGACCGAAGGCCGGCTGTCGTTCGAGGATCGCAACGCCTTCCTCGCCGAGATGACCGACGACGTCGCGCATATCGTGCTCGAGGATAATCGGCTGCAGACCTTGGGGCTCAGTTTGGCCGAGCATGGCGGGGCGGCGGCGTTACCGGCGCAGTTGCGCGTGGTCGAGATCTTGGAAGCATCGGGCCGGATCGACCGCGCGGTCGATGGGATCGAGAGCAATGCCAATCTGCTCCGCCGCGCGCAGGAGGGCCATGGCCTGACCCGGCCCGAACTCGCTGTGATATTGAGCCACGGCAAGCTGGCGCTGCAGGCGGCGATCGAGGCGTCGAATGTCGCCGCCGATCCGCTGCTCCGCCCGATCCTGCACGCGGCCTTCCCGCCGGCGATGCAGCAAAGGTTCGGCCAGGCGATCGACGACCATCGGCTGCGGCCTGAGATCATCGCCACCAAGATGGCCAACCGCGTGGTCAACCGGCTGGGGCTGGTGACGCCGTTCGAGCTGGCGGAGGAGGAAGGCGCGGCCTTGTCGCAGGTCGCGGCGGCCTATTTCGCGGTGGACGCGATCTTCGGGCTGGAGCCCCTGTTCGAGGCGATCGAGCAAGCCGGCCTGTCGGAGACGGCGCGCCTGTCCCTGCTCGCCGCGGCGGGTGCGGCGGCGCGGCTGCACGTGGCGGATGCGATGCGCGCTTCCGGGGGGGAGATCGCGCCGGGGACGTTGGCCTCGACCTTGAAACCGGGCGTCGAACGGCTCGAAACGCGCCTGGACAGCCTGCTCAAGCAGGAAGCCCGGCTCGGCTCCGCCGCTCTGCGCGCGCGGCTGAGCGCGGACGGGGCGGACGAGCGAATCGTCGACCGGATCGTGCGGCTGCACGAACTGGACGGCGCGATCGGCACCGCCAGCTTGGCGGCGCGCATCTCGGCCGATGAGCTGGTGGTGACGCAGGCCTATGTCCGGCTGGGCGAAGCACTGGGGCTCGACTGGGCCAAGCAGGCGGCGTTGCGCTTCGTCTCGTCCGATCCATGGGAACGGCTGTTGGCGGCCGGACTGGCACGCGACTTCGAGCAATTACGGCTGGATTTCCTGGCGCGGGCGGCGGGCAATGATCCGCAGAAAGCGGTCGATGGCTGGCTCAAGGCGCAGGCGCCAAGGGTGGACCAGTTCCGCAGCCTGATCGATCGGGCCAGGCTGGCCCCCGCCCCGAGCGCTGCGATGCTGGCGCAAGTCGCGTCACAGGCGCGGGGATTGCTAGGCCGCTAAACAAATCCTCCCCCGCAGTCGCGGGGGAGGATTTAATCAAGAGCCCTAACCCGTTCGCGTCGAGCGAAGTCGAGACGCCCCTTCGAGCGAAGCGAGAAAGAAGCCTCGGCTTCGCTCGGCCACGCCCCTCGACTTCGCTCGGGGCGAACGGTGCTTGGTGGATGGGCTACCGCACCCGCCTGAACGACCAAGGGATGGTCACCCCATCTTCCGCCGCCTCCAGCGTCACGACCAGAGCCTTGGACGCACGCGGTCTGCCCGCGCCATCGACCCACAAACTGTCCTCCATCGTCAGCGCGCCGGCGCGGGTGCGGAATTGCCAGCCGGTGCCTTCGGCGGGGCGCAACAAGGCGCCCTGGCCGTCTGTGGTGGGGACCGCCTCGACATCGGGCGAGAGGTGGAACCAGAGCGCGACGGGCGTGGCGGCGGGTTTCTTGCGGCCGGCGGGGACCAGCCGGTCCTCGCCTTCCAACGAGCGGCCGTCGGTGGTCAGCGCCAGCCGCCGGCGATGGCTGAAGCCGAAGCGCTTCACATAGCCGTCATGCGCCGCCTCCAGCCGCATCGCCTCGACACCCTCGGTGCGCGCGAGTTCGACTTCGGTGACGCCGCGGCCCATCGTGCCATCGGCATGGATCGCGGTCGAATTGGTCTCGGCCAGCACCAGGGTCGAATGCGCCGCTGTGGTGCGCAGGCCGCGGGCCAGCTCGGCCGGCAAGCCGACGCTGCCGCCGCAATTGACCACCAGCCGCTGCACGCCGTCCGACATCTCGAACGCCAGCGTCGAGGCGCCCGCGCCACGCGACAGGGCCGCGGCGGGTGGTGGCGCGGCGTCCATGATCAGCCGCGTCTGCCCGCAAATCAGCCCCTGATACCCCCAGTCGCGCGCATCGTCGCGCGCGCCGCCGCGGAAATTGACCGCCGCCAGCGCCGCCGCGACGCGCGCCGCACTCGCCGGACCGCCGCCCTGCCAGCTCGACAGCGCCCCGTCGCCGAGCGTGGCGCTCGCGAGCACCGGGACCGCATTGGCGAGCGCCATCGCGACCGCGCCGGCAGGCGGACGCGCGCGCACCTCATAGACGCTGCGCAATTGGGCGAGCAGCTCGACCAGCGCCAATTGCTCGGAGGGTGAACGCGAGATCAGCCCGCCATCATTGTGCACCGCCAGCGCCAGCGCGCGCGTCATCCCCGCCTCGCCATGCGCGATGCGCGGATCGCCGCCAGGGAAAAGCAGACCCGCCGCGATCACGCCCGCCCAGGCGGTGACGCGTGCCAAGCCCTGCGGCGCAGTGTCGGCCGCGGTGTCGAGGTGGCGGGCGCCCCGCGCGAGCGCATTCAGCACCTGTTTGCGATATTCGCCATCGCGCGTGTCGAGGATGAAGGGCGCATAGGCGGTCCAGAACAGGATCCGCCGGCCCCACAGATCGGGCCTCCAGGCGGGTTCGGACACGGTGCGGGCATGCGCCGCCAGCCATTGCCGGGTGAGTTTCTCCGCGATCGGGGCGGCGCCCCGCCGCTCGACCGAGGCCGCCAGGTCGCGCAGCCAGGCGAAGCTCTGCCAATGGTCCGCGAACGCAGGCGAGAAGCCGCCGCGATCGAGCGCGTCGAAGGCGATGCTCTCGCCCGCCGCGCTCAATTTGCCGTCGAGCAAGGCGCGGCCGGCACGCGCGCTGCCGGGGATCGGATCGGCCGGCACGTCGAGCAATTGCAGCGGATAGCGCCCGCGCAGCCGCAATTTGTGGACCGGAGTGCGGAAGGTCAGCCTTTTGACCGCGCGGCCGATCGTCTCGCCGAGCGACATGCCCGGGCGCTGCCCGGCCTTATGCTTGCGGCCGCCCCCCTCTTCGCCCTCGTCCGGGCCGTCCGCCATCAGCGCGCCTCGCGCAGCGCGGCGACGTTGGCGGCATAATGATCCGGCCCGTCCTTGAAGGTGGAGGTGCCGGCGACGAGCACGTTGGCGCCGGCGGCGATCGCGCGGGCGATATTCTGCGGGCCGATGCCGCCATCGACCTCAAGCGCAATGTCGCGCCCGCTCGCGTCGATGCGCGCGCGCAGCGCCGCGATCTTGCGCAGCTGGGTCTCGATGAAGGCCTGGCCGCCGAACCCTGGATTGACGCTCATCACCATGATCACATCGACATCGTCGATGATATAATCGACCGCCTCGACCGGAGTTGCCGGATTGAGTGCGACGCCGGCTTTCTTGCCCAGGCCCTTCACCGACTGGATGGTGCGATGCAAATGCGGCCCGGCCTCGGCATGGACGGTGAGCAGGTCGGCCCCGGCCTCGGCGAAGGCCTCCAGGTACCGATCGACCGGTGCGATCATCAGGTGGACGTCGAGCGTCTTGGTCGTGTGCGGCCGGATCGCCTTCACCACCTGCGGCCCCAATGTGATGTTGGGTACGAAATGGCCGTCCATCACGTCGATATGGATCCAGTCGACGCCCGCTTGATCGACCGCGCGCACCTCATCCCCCAGCTTCGCGAAATCGGCCGACAGGATCGAGGCGGAGATGATTATGGGGCGCGCCATGGCCAAGCTCTAAACGGCTTTAGCCTTGCGGGGAATCCGCTTTCTTGAAGGGCCGGAGCGGACGCATTCGTCCCCCCTCTTTGTCCGGATCGCCACCTTTTCGCCTCGGGCTGCGCGGCTCATGAAGGGGGCACGCAAAAGAAAAGGACGAGGCCCATGAAGGATTATCTGATCGAACGTCATATTCCCGGTGTCGACACGCTGGGTCCCGACGAATTGAAGGCCGCCGCGGCCAAGTCGAACGCCGTGCTGGCGGAACTCGGCCCCGGGATCAAATGGGTCGATTCGATGATCGTGAAGGATCGCACTTTCTGTCATTATCAGGCGGAGAATGAGGAGATCATTCGCGAGCATGCGCGGATCAGTGGCTTTCCGGCGACCGTGATCACCGAAATTGCCGGCGGGCTCAGCCCTCAGACAGGGAGCAGTTGATGATCGTCACGCCCTTTCCCCGCAGCACCTGCCCACGGCGCGTGATGGATGTGACCGTCGTCATGCTCGACGACGGCCCCTCCTCGACCTCGGTCATGCCGATCGAGATCTTCCATTCGGCGGGCACGCTTTGGAACAGGCTGAACGAACTGCCACCGCACCCCGCCTTTCAGGTGCGCACCGCGTCGATCACGCCGCGCCCGGTACGCAGCCCCTATGGCTTTGAGACCAAGCCGGCGGCGACGATCGACGAGATCATCCGCACCGACATCATCGTCGTGCCGACCTCGGGCCTCGACCTCGACAACAAGCTGGTCGAGAACCAGGCGTTGCTGCCCTGGCTGCGCAAACATCACGAACAGGGCGCCTATGTCGTCGGCGTGTGCATGGGCTCCGCCTATCTCGCCGCCGCGGGCCTGCTCGACGGGCGCATGGCGACGACCCATTGGGCGGTGTGCGAGGATCTGCAGCGGCGCTACCCGCAGGTGCGCTGGCATCCCGAATTGTTCGTGACCGAGGATCAACGGCTGCTGTGCAGCGGCGGGATCGGCAGCTCGATCGACATCAGCCTCTATCTGGTCGAGAAATTCTGCGGGCATGAGGTGGCGTTGCACACGGCCAAGGCGCTGCTGCTGCCGATGCCCCGGCTGCACCAGTCGGGCTATGCGGTGCTGCCCGTATCCAGGGCGCATGACGATCCGCGAATCCGGGCGGTCGAGGATTTCCTGCAGAAGAATTTCCGCAACGACATCTCGACCCAATCGCTGGCCGAGCTCGCCTGCATGAGCGAGCGCACCTTCGTGCGCCATTTCAAGGCGGCGACGGGCAAGCTTCCCGCGGCCTATGTCCAGGCGCTCAGGGTCGAGGCGGCCAAGGTCATGCTCGAGCACGAGAACAAGCCGGTGCAGGTGGTGGCGAGCGCGATCGGCTATAACGACATCGCCTTCTTCCGATCCTTGTTCAAACGCGCGACCGGAATGACGCCGCAGCAATATCGGGCGTCCTTCGCCCCGATCACCGTGCGGGGGCATGGCCCGGCGATATCCCATGAAGTCATGCTCGGCGCGCTCGAACCCGCCTGATCGCCGGAAGCGGCAGGGACTTCAGCCCGCGCGCATTTGCGCTAAAGACGTGACCGAAGAAGAGGGAGCGATCCTTGAGCGCGGACGATTATGAGGTTCTGGAAGAGGATTTCCGGCGCAGGATCCGCTCCAGCGCGTCGGTCGAACGGTTGCATAGCGGCTGCCGCTGGACAGAGGGGCCAGCCTACTTCCCCGCGCACCGATCCCTGGTCTGGAGCGACATTCCCAACGACCGGATGCTGCGCTTCGACGAGACGGACGGATCGGTCTCGGTCTTCCGCAGCCCGGCATATTACGCCAACGGCAATACGGTCGACCGGCAGGGCCGGCTGGTCACGTGCGAACATGGCGGGCGGCGCGTTACGCGGACCGAGCATGACGGGTCGATCACGGTGCTCGCGGATCGTTATCAGGGTGGGCGCTTCAACAGCCCCAACGACGTGGTGGTGAAGAGCGACGGCTCGATCTGGTTCACCGACCCGACCTACGGCATCGATTCCGATTATGAAGGCCACAAGGCCGAGCCCGAGCAGGATGGATCGCACGTCTATCGGATCGATCCCGACGGCCAAGTCACGCGCGTGCTCGACGATTTCGTGAAGCCCAATGGGCTGGCTTTCTCGCCCGACGAAAGCCTGCTCTATGTCGCCGACACCGGCGCCACCCATCGCCCGGACGGGCCACGCCATATCCGTCGCTTTCGGGTCGACGAGAGCGGCAAATTGTCCGGCGGCGAGGTGTTCGCCAGCCTGACCGACGGCTTTTTCGACGGCTTTCGGCTCGACAGCGACGGCTATGTCTGGACCAGCGCGGGCGAGGACGTGCATTGCTATGCGCCCGACGGCCGGCTGACGGGCCGGATCCGGATCGGCGAGACGGTCGCGAACCTTGTGTTCGGCGGCCCCAAGCGCAACCGCCTCTACATCTGCGCGACCAGCTCGCTTTATGCGGTGCTGGTGGCGGTCAACGGGGCGAAGACCTTCTAGGTATCTTGCCGAATTCCAGTCATGCCTGAGCCCTCTCCCTTTGGGACAGGGTTGGGTGAGGGTGCCCCACGCTGGTGGGTAACCGCTCGCCTTCGGCTCGCCCCCCTCACCCCAGCCTTCTCCCCGCCGGGGAGAGGGAGGCGCGGCGGAAGCGCGCGACGAAAAAGCCGTCGGCGCCCCCTTGCTCGTGGAGAGCGCCCGGCAGCACCCTGACGCATCCGCGATCGTCGGGGACGATGCCGGCCGGAAGCTCCACCTCTGTGACCGGATCGAGGGCAAAGCCCGCATGGCTGACAAGGAAGGCTTCCGCCACGCGCTCGCCTTCCTCGGGCTCGAGCGAGCAGACCGAATACACCAGCCTGCCGCCGGGCTTCACCAGGCTGGCGGCGCGGGCGAGCATCGCCTGCTGGCGCTCGGCCATGCCGGCGATGGCGCGCGGGCGGGCGCGGTAGAGCACGTCGGGGTGGCGCCGGAAAATGCCGGTCGCGGAGCAGGGCGCATCGAGCAGCACCACGTCATAAGGCTCATCGCTGAAGGTCAGCGCATCGCCCGCGACCAACGTCGCCTTGAGCCGGGTCCGCGCCAGATTCTCGCGGACGCGCTTCAGCCGTGCATCGGACAGGTCGACCGCGGTCACATCCCAGCCGGCTGCAGCGAGCTGCATCGTCTTGCCGCCCGGCGCCGCGCACAGATCGAGCGCGCGGCCCTGCCCCGCCCCGATCAGCCGCGCGGGCAAAGATGCGGACAGATCCTGTACCCACCAGGCGCCTTCCGAGAAGCCGGGCAGCTCGGTCACGCGCGTGCCGGCGGGCAGCCTGAGATGCTGCGGCGCGAGGCTGACACCTTCCAACCCGGCGGGTGCCCCGGCATCGCGCAGGCTGAGGTCGATCGGCGGCGGCGCAGCGATCGCCTGGCGCGCCGCGTCGACCATCTCCTCGCCCCAATTGGCAGTCCAGCGTTCGGCGACACCGTCGGGCAGGCCGGGCAATTCGGGCAGGGTCGCCCCCTTGCGCATCAGCGCGCCGAACACGCCATGGACCAGCCGGCGCGGGCCGCCATCCACCAAGGGCAGCACGGTCGCGATCGCAGCGTGCGGCGGCGTGCCCAGTTGCAGCGCCTGGGCGAGCGCGATGCGCAGCGCCGTCCGCGCCTTGGCGTCGCGCGGCAGCGGCTTGGCGGTGGCGCCGTCGATCAGCGCGTCGAGATCGGTCAGACGGCGCAGCACCTCGGCTGTGATCGCGTGCGCAAGCGCTCGGTCGTCGGCCCGATCGAGCCCGCGCGCCGCGCTGTCGAGCGCGCTTTCCAGCGGCAGCCCCTTGCGCAGCACCGCGTCGAGCAGTCGTAGCGCCGCAAGGCGCGCGGCGACGCCGGCGGGGACCGCAGTGGCGGGGGGATCACGTCTTGCCTGGTCGCTCATCGCGGCCCACATGGAACCGAACAGCACGAGCCGCAACCATGAGCCAGACTTCCAAGCGCCCGCCCCACGTCAAACCCCCGGCGCATCTGTCGCCGAATCCACCGGTGCCGGAGCCCATGGAGGCCGAGCAGAAGGCCGATCCGGACGGTCTGTCACCGGTCCGCTACGGCGATTGGGAGCGGAAAGGGATCGCGGTCGATTTTTAAAGGGGGCATCACTCAACGATGGTATTTAAAATGACGCGGGTATTTAGACCGCCTCATCCCGCAACGGCCGCGCGAGCAGGGTTTCAACCGCGGCCTTCACGTCCGCACTGCCATCCAGCAGCGAGGCGACCGCCTGCGAAATCGGCATCTCCACGCCCGCGGCCTTCGCCGCCTCGACCAGCACCGGCGCGGTGAAGGCGCCTTCGGCCACCGTCCGGCGGTCGCTCATCAGGCTGTCCGCGCTCTTGCCCTGACCGAGGCCCAGGCCAAGCGAGAAATTGCGCGATTGTTCGGACGAACAGGTCAGCACCAGATCGCCCAGGCCCGACATGCCGGCCAACGTCTCGGACCGCGCGCCACGGGCGAGGCCGAAGCGCGTCATCTCGGCAAAACCGCGCGCGATCAAAGCCGCGCGCGCATTCTTGCCCAGGCCCGCGCCTTCGACCACGCCACAGGCGATGGCGAGCACATTCTTGACCGCGCCGCCAATCTCGGCGCCGATCACGTCGGTCGAGCGATAGGGACGGAAACCGGGCCGCGCGATGCGTTGCGCGAGCTGGCTCGCGACCGTTTCGTCGGCACAGGCGAGCGTGACTGCGGTCGGCAGCCCGCGTGCGACTTCGCTGGCGAAGGTCGGGCCGGACAGGACGGCGATCGGCGCCTCGGGACAGATTTCGGCCGCGGCTTCGGACATCAGGGCCATCGTGTCCGCCTCGATCCCCTTCGAGCAGAGGATCAGCGGTCGCATGCCGACCGGCGCCGCGCCGAGGATGCGCCGCATATGCTGGGCCGGCGTGACCACCAGCAGGGCTTCGCACGTCGCGAGATCGCCAAGATCGTTGGTGGCGCGGATCGCGGGCGACAAAGGCACGCCCGCGAGGAAGATCGGATTGACGTGGCCCTGGTTGATCGCGTCGACCACGTCAGGCTCGAACGCCCAGAGCAGGACATCGCCGCCAGCCGCCGCCACCTGCGCCAGCGCGGTGCCCCATGCACCGCCCCCGATCACGCCGATCTTCATGCCTTCACCCCTGCGCCACGCGCTTTCTCCGCGCTCGGATCGAGCGGCCAGCGCGCGCGCGCCGGCACATCGAGCGGATCGCTATATCCCGCCGCGAACCGCTCCGCGCCGGCCCAGGCGATCATCGCGGCATTGTCGGTGCACAGCCACAAGGGCGGCGCGACGAAGCGCAGGTCATGCCGCGCGGCGAGCGCCTGGAGCGCGCCGCGGATCGCCTGGTTGGCGGCAACGCCGCCCGCCACGACCAGCGCATTCGCTCCCTGTGCTTTGCCCAGCGCGCGGCGGGTGCGGTCGATCAGGCAATCGATCACCGCCTGCTGGAAGGAGGCGGCAATATCCTCGGCCGACCAGGTGCCGGCATCGCGTGCGCGAAGCACCGCGCTCTTGAGGCCCGCGAAGGAGAAATGGGGTTCGGCCGTGCCGACTAAAGGACGCGGCAGCGGCACGGCATAAGCGTCGCCTTTGCGCGCGGCGGCCTCGACCGCCGGGCCGCCGGGAAATCCCAGCCCGAGCAGTTTCGCGCTCTTGTCGAACGCCTCGCCCGCGGCATCGTCGATCGTGGTCGCCAGCCGGCGATAATCGCCGGGGCCGCGTACCTCGAGCAACTGGCAATGGCCGCCCGAGACGAGCAGCAGCAGGTAGGGAAAATCCAGATCCGGATCGGCCAGCCGCGGCGACAAAGCATGGCCTTCGAGATGGTTGACCGCGATCAAGGGCTTGCCCGTCGCCAGCGCGAGCGCCTTGCCGGTCACCAGCCCGACCATCACCCCGCCGATCAGGCCGGGGCCCGCGGTCGCGGCGATCGCGTCGACCTGGTCGAGCGTCACGCCCGCTTCTGCGAGTGCCGCCTCGGTCAGCGGCGCCAGCACCTCGACATGCGCGCGCGCCGCGATTTCGGGGACGACGCCGCCATAAGGACGATGCGCCGCCTCCTGCCCCGCCAATTTATGCGCGAGGATGCGCCGGTCGGACGTGACCAAAGCGGCAGCGGTTTCGTCGCAGGAGGATTCGAGGCCCAGGATCAGCGCCATGCCGCCCCTCTGCGCGCAGGCGGCCATGCTTTCAAGGCCGACCGACGAACATGAAGCCGACCGCAGCCATGATGCAGAGGAAGGCGGCGGCATGGCGCCAATGCAGCGGCTCGCCCAGCACGAATACCATGAAGCCACCGAAGATGATCAAGGCGATCGCTTCCTGCGCGATCTTGAGCTGGCCCGCGCTCCAGCCATGGGCATAGCCAATCCGGTTGGCGGGGACTGCGAGGCAATATTCGATCAAGGCGATGCCCCAGCTGATCAGGATCACCAGGCCAAGCGGTTTGTGCATCCCGCCTTTGAGATGCCAATACCAGGCAGTGGTCATGAACAGGTTGGACAGGGTCAACAGCAGCAAAGTGGGCATTGGCGGCCTTCTTCGGGACGGTCTGAACCCCCTCATGGCCGATGCGTTCTCCACTGGCAAAGAGGAGTTCCCCGATGACCAAGACGCTCGCCGATCTGTCCGAAAAGATGCGCGACATCGATTTCTGCATGCTGTCCACGCGCGCGCCGAACGGGGCGATCGCGTCGCGGCCGATGAGCAACAATCGCGACGTCGACTATGACGGCGACAGTTTCTTCTTCACCTGCGACGACACCGCGATGGTGGCCGACATCCGTCAGGACCCGCAGGTCGGTTTGGGCTTCCAGGGCAAGTCCGGCCTGTTCGGCGTGCGCCCCTTGTTCGCGGCGGTCGAAGGCCGGGCCGAGTTGATCCGCGACAAAAGCCAGTTCGAGGCGCACTGGACGCCCGCGCTCGATCGCTGGTTCGAGCGAGGCGCGGATACGCCCGGCCTGACCATGATCAAGGTTCATGCCGAGCGCATCCATTATTGGGACGGCGAGGAAGCGGGCGAGGTCAGGCTGAGCGAAGCCGTGAGCTAAATCCGACCGTCACCCCGGCCTTTGTGCCGGGGTCCACCCATCCACAAGCGAATCCCTCGCGGATGGGTGGATGCCGGGACCCAGGCCTCCGCCGGGGCAGGCGAGCCCGGCATGACGATGAAGGGCGATTAGAACTTGGCCCGGACGCCCGCATAGAAGCTGCGGCCGAGCGTGCCGTAGCGATAGGCGGTCTCGTAATCCTTGTTCGTCAGATTCTCGATCCGGCCGAACAGGCTCAGACCATGCCCGATCGGCTGCTCCGCCCGCAGGTCGACCAACGTAAAGCCGCCCAGCCGGATCGTGTTCGACGTGTTCTCGAACGAATGGCTGGCATGCGTCACGGCGACGGTGGTGACCAGCCCGAACGGCCAGGCATAGATCGCATCCGCATTGGCGGTGTGATGCGGGCGGCGGAGCAGATCGTTGCCGTGCGTGGCGCCGGGCGAGCGGTCGGTCGCGTCGGTCCAGGTGTAATTGCCGTCGAGCGTGAGGCCGCCGAACCGCGCCGCGAGCGCGGCCTCGATGCCGTGGGCATTGGCCTTGTCGACATTCTGATAATAACCGAACGGCCGGTCTGCGCGCGGCGGGAAACCGGCGAAGGCGACCAGATGGCGCGTGTCGCGATCGAACCAGGTGAGCGAGGCGGTGACATGCCCGCCCAGTTTCTGCTCGATGCCGGCATCCCAGCCATGTGCGCGCTCGGGTTGGAGCGCTGTATTCCCAAAATCGCCGTAGAGCTGGTAGAGCGTCGGCGCCTTGAAGCCCTCGCCATAGCTGGCGCGGACGGTGGTGCCGCCCGAAGACCAGACCGCCCCGCCCGAGACGAGCGCATGCCCGCCATAGGCCTGGTGATGGTCGTAACGCAGCCCGCCGGTTAGAGTCAGATGATCGACGATCGTGCCGTTCAGCTGACCATAGACGCTGTCGATCGAGGCGGTGCCGCGATCGGGCGTCACCTGGAATTGGGGCGAGATGGAGCGGAAGCTCGAATGCTCGTGCTCGGCACCGAAGGTCGCGTCCCAGCCCTTCGCGAGCGCGAGGCTGCCCTGATATTCGACATGATCGTTGCGGCCATGCGCGTCGAACGTCTTGTCGTCGGACCCCAGGCTTGGATCGAAATTATGGCGCTCGATCTGGTCGCGCGTGACCGCGATGCGGTTCTTCAGCCGGCCGTCGAACAAAGCGAGATTGAGACCCGCATAGCCCGTCCAGTTGGTCTGCTTCTGATATTCGGGCGTGTCGGGCGGGCCGAAGCTCGAATCCAGATCGACCTTGCCGTGGCTCCAATAGCCGCGCAGGTCGAGGCTGAGATCGTCGGTGATGTCGGCGAGCACGCGCCCGCTGGTGCCGACATGGCGATAACCGTCGCGTTCATGCCCGCCGAATTCGGGCGCGATCGCGGAGATGCCGTCGGTGCGGAAGGCATTGCCCGCCAATTCCCAGCTGATCCCGTTCTGCTTGCCGCCGACCGCCGCGCGCCCGCTTGCCGTTCCGCGCGAGCCGCCTTCGGCCTCCGCCGAGCCTTCGAGCGCCGTCTGGGGCGTCGCCGTCACGATATTGACCACGCCGCCGATCGCCTGGCTGCCCCAGAGCGTCGATTGCGGCCCGCGCAGCACCTCGATCTGCGCGGCATTGCCGACGAACAGGTCGCCGAAATCATAGCCGCCGCCGGGCGAGGATGGATCGTTCAATTTGACACCATCGATGACAACCACGGTCTGGTCGCTTTCCGCGCCGCGGATGCGCACGCCCGTGGTCGTCCCGAAGCCGCCGGTACGCGACATGGTGACGCCCGGCGTGCGCGCGATCAGGTCGGAGACGGTGAATTGCTGCGAGGCGTCGATCGCCGCCTTGTCGAGCAACGTGACCGATGCCGCGACGCGGTCGAGCGGGGTGGGCGTGCGCAAGGCGGTGATGACGAGCTCACCCTCCGGCGACGCGGCATCGGGCGCCGCCGCCTGCTGAGCAAAAGCGGGGCCGGCCAGCGCGCTTGCCAGCAGGAGGATCTTGAACTTGGGCATTCGAATTTCCTTCGCGATTGACGACGATCGTCGTCTCGCGAGGGAACTTCCCTCGACCGCACGGCACACCCTGACCGGACGGAGGACGACCGCGACGGGCAGGTCTCCTGGCTTGCGGGTCGCCGCGGCCGGACCGCCTTCTCGGGGCGCAGGGCCCCAATGGCATGATGATCCGGTCGCTCGCCGCTTACAGTTGCAGGGGCAGCGCAGGATTGGGGCCAGACCTTGATCCACGCCATCGGCGGAAGCGTGCAGCGCTTCCTCCAATGACGATCAGGCTCTAGCCCGCACCTGCTTCCCTTTTCATCCCCGCTGCCGGGGAACCTGTCGCGGCGCCCCGTTAGGGCAAATGCTGCATTGCGGTCAACGATGCGCGAGCGGAACGACGAGCGGCTCGCCGCCCGCCTCGCCGATGAAGGCGGACACACCATAGACCGCGCCGATCCGCTCGGCGCTGAGCACGTCGCGAGGACTGCCGTCTGCGACGAGCCTGCCCCGGTCGATCAGCAGCAGCCGATCGCACCAGCGCGCCGCAAGCGTCAGATCGTGCAGCACGGCGATCACGGTCGCACCTCGATCCGCCTCGGCGCGGAGCAGGCGCATCACGTCGATCTGATGCGACGGGTCGAGCGCGGCGAGCGGCTCGTCGGCAAGCAGCAAGGGCGCCCCGACCGCGAGCGCGCGCGCCAGCAGCACACGGGCACGCTCGCCGCCCGAAAGCTGATCGATGGGGCGGTCGCGCAGGTCGAGAAGCTCGGTCCGCTCAAGCGCAGCTTCGATCGCAGCACTTTCAGCCGCGCCGGGCCGGGCGAAGGGTGCGAGATGCGGCAGCCGGCCGAGTGCGACCAATCGTTCGACAGTCAGCGGCCAATGCACCGCCTGGCCTTGCGGCAGATAGGCGATGCGTTTGGCGCGGTCGCGGAGCGGCATCGAGCCGATGCGCGTACCATCGATCAGGATCGCCCCCTCGCTCGGCACCAGGCCCGCAATCGCGCGCACCAAAGTCGACTTGCCCGCGCCGTTCGGCCCGATCAGACCGGTCACGCCGCCCGCCAGATCGGCGGATATGTCTTCGACGATCCGCCGCCCTCCCAGCGCCACCGCCACATGATCGAGCTTCACCATATGCGCCGCGCCCGCACCAATTGGTGGAGGAAGATCGGCACGCCGATCAGCGAAGTGACGACGCCGAGCCGTGGCTCTTCCAGCGTCGGCACGATCCGCACCAGCGTATCGGCCACGGCGAGCAACGCCGCGCCGCCCAGCATCGACGGCAACAGCAGCGACGACGGCCGGCCGTCGGTGAAGCGCCGCACCAGATGCGGCACCACCAGTCCCACGAACCCGATCGTGCCCGAGACCGCGACCGCACCGCCGACTCCGATCGCGGTCGCGGCCATCAGCATCAAGCGCGTGCGGGTAAGATCGACGCCAAGCGCGGTCGCGCCTTCCTCACCCAGCGTGAGCGCGTCGAGCGCGCGTGCCTGCACCAGGATCAGCCCCAGGCCGATCGCGACGCAAGGCAGGAGCAGCCAGACATGAAGCAAGGACCGATCGGCAAAGCTGCCCATCAGCCAGGTCATGATCTCGACCGCCGCGAAGGGATTGGGCGCGAAGTTGAGCGCGAGGCTGATGCCCGCGCTCGCCGCCGTGCCGATCGCGACACCGGCGAGGACAAGCGCGAGCGGGCCTTCGCTGCGCGCGGCGAGCAGCAGAAGCGGGATCAATCCAGCGAACGCGCCGGCGATCGCGAAAAGGGGCAAGGTGAGCGGGCTGATCGCGGCAAAGCCATAATAGAGCGCCAATACCCCCCCGAGCGCCGCGCTGCTCGACACGCCGAGCACGCCCGGATCGGCGAGCGGATTGCGCAAATAGCCTTGGAGCGCGGCGCCCGCCCCTCCCAGCATCGCCCCAACCAGCAAGGCGAGCGCAGACCGCGGCAGCCGCAATTGCCAGACGATGGTGGTGGCGATCGGATCGCCCTGCCCGGTCAGCGCGGCAAGCACGCGGCCGCCGGCCAGGTGCGCCGGGCCGAGCCCGAGCGACAGGGCCGCGCCCAGAAGCGCCACCAAGGCGAGCGCCAGATCGATACGGAAGCGGGATTTCGTCACGGCCGCGTTCCTACAGGCGCACCGCCGCGCTAGGAAGCCGCCATGCTGCGTTGTTTCCTCCTGCTCAGTCTCGCGCTCGTCTGGCCCGTGCGCGCCGCGCCGCCACGCCGCATCGTCTCGCTCAACCTCTGTGCCGATCAATTCCTGATCGCGCTCGCCGATCCAGCGCAGATCGCCGGCATCACGCGGCTGTCGCACATGGCCAACATGTCGCCGATTGCTGCGCAAGCCGCGCGCCTGCCCAGCGTCGGCTCCTCAGCGGAAGCCCTGCTCGCCACCCAACCCGACCTGATCCTGACCGGCTGGCCGGGACAGGTCGACGCCGCCATCCGTGCCGGGCTCAGGAGCCGGACCCTGGTCGTGCCGCCGGCCAACAGCTATTCCGACATCGTCGCGCAGGTGACTTTGGTCGCGAACGCGGTCGGCCATCCGGAGCGTGGCAGGGCCTTGATCCGCCGGATGGATGCCGAGCTCGCCGCCATCCCCGCCCCGGGGCACGGCCGGGTCGCGACCGATTATCAGCGGCGCGGTTATCTGTCGGGCGCAGGCACGTTGATGGACGACATGATGCGCCGGGTCGGGCTGGTGAACCTGGCCACGCGGCTCGGCCTGCCGCCGCTGGCCAACCTGCCGCTCGAGCAACTGGTCGCGCACCGCCCCGATTTCCTGATCACTGGGGAAGGGCCGGCGCGCGATCTCGGCAGCGCGATGCTGCGCCACCCGGCGATCGCGGATATTCCGCGCCTGACCCTGCCCGGCGCCCTCGCCGACTGCGGCGGGCCATCCTACCCCCGCGCGATCCGCATCCTTTCGGACCAACTCGGCGCCAAGCATTGACCAGCCTCCCCGAGCAGTGGCATGGGCGCGGCGGCGCGGGTGTAGCTCAATGGTAGAGCGGTAGCCTTCCAAGCTTCATACGCGGGTTCGATTCCCGTCACCCGCTCCAATTCCCCCTGGTCGGCAACCGGCCTCACTCCGCCCCGGGCAATTGCTCCGGTCCTTGGCCGAGACGGATCAGCGACCCCAGATAGGCCGAGATCGTCCGGCGCATCAGGTCCGACAACTGGATGTGAGTCTGGCGCGGCTGCGCGGAATCGCGCGTTTCGATCACCATGTCCTCGTGCTTCAGATAGGCCAACCAACGCAGCGCAACCCTCTGCGCCACCGGCACGGCGGCACAGCAATCGAGCACGCTTTGCACTCGGCCTTCGGCTGACGCGACATACATGGCGAGCAGCATGTCCCAAGCCGGATTGCTGAACACCATGGGATCGAAATAGCGATCCCGCTCGCGGCGTCCGGCCAGAATCCGCCGCGCGAATCCGGCCAGATCGGCATCGTGGGTGGCGGCACCGCGTTCGGCATCCTCCATCAATCGGCGTGCAACGAGCGCGATCTGATCGATCCGCTCAGCATGGCGGGGCTCGCCGCTCACGCTGCCTCTCCGCATTGGTGGGCCGGCAGAAGCCTTAAAGCTGCCGTTTCAGCGTGCGGCGCGGCAGGGCGCCTGACCAGGTCTTGCATGAATAGGAGCCCCTCATATTTTCCATATGCCGCGTGCGAACGCGGTTGCTCCACATTTGCCGATATGACGAATCGTGCACGTCAAAAGATCGTGAAATCGATTCCGAGAGGGTTTCGCTGCTGTTAGGCCCAGCGACTGAGGTGAGCATTCACCGGAAACGAACTGAAGCCATGTATAGGAATGAGCGATCGTTGTGGCAGCCTTTGCTCTTGCCGCGATAGGGCTACCCTCGTCGAGGAAGCCTCCGCCGCCGGCGCGGTGAGAAGATCATGGGGTATATCCCCGGTTGAGTGCGACGGGTGTGCACGTTACCGTGATGCCCAGAGCTTGATCGTTTTCGGTGGAAGCGCTTTGCGCTACCATCGAAAGCGTGGATCAGGCTCTATTCAGATGGCTGAGACCTTGATTCACGGTTCAAGCTGATTCAGCGTGAACCGATCGAGGTCCAGGAGACTTTCCGCGCACCGCGGCATATTGTCGGCAAGGCCGGCATTTGGGGAAACGAGATGCCGAACACCGAAGCTGGCCCCATCTACAGCGAGGCGATCGCGCTGCTGCAACGGGCGCTGGTGCTGTGCGACGATGCGGGGATCGGCAAAGCCGCGACCCCGCATCTCGACCTTTCGCTCAATCTGCTGCTGGCGGAATATCAGGCGTCGCGAACGCTAACTCCCGTGCGGGAATAGCTGCTTCCGTCGACCAGCCTTTGCCGTAGCGGCGCGGCAGCTGCCAGAGCCAGTCCGGGTCCGTACCGTAGCGCGCGAGCCTCACGCGGTGCCGCCAGGTCGCGACAATCAGCAGGATCACGGTAGGATAACCCCAGATCGCGACGATCACATAATAGGCATTGGGCAGGATCCCAGGCGCGAGATGCTTTGCCAGATGTCCGAGCAGATCGCATCCAATCATGCTGGCCTGCGGGATCGGCCAGAAACGCGCGCTGAGCAAGGCAACCAAAGTGACGGTGGCGAACAAGGCGGCATCGATCAGGAAGACGCCAATTTCGACCGAGCCATAATGTCTGCCAGTGGGTTCCCAATGCGTCACAAAAGGGGTGGCCAGTGCGGCAAGGAGCTGCGCGACTGCGATCACCCTCTCAGGAGCCCCGCCCCGCGCGAGCGCATAACCAGTCGACACAAGCCAGAGCGCGATGAAGACATATTGGTGAAGCTGCAAGGCGCCTTCCCTTGTAAAGCCTGAGCACGCGCATCTCGAAGGCGACGCGCGAGCCCCCAGGATACTCGCCCGTCCCCTCAACCGGGACCAGCATTGTCACTGTGCTTCCAGAGATCAGGGCGCGACGCTGAACGCTCCGCCGCCTCCGCCGACCGGGCTTCCTGATAGCGGCGCGGCAACTGCCAGATCCAGGCATGATCCACACCAAAGTGGTTCAGTCGCGCCTGATGCCGCCAAACCGCCAGCATCAACAGCACCAGCTCCGGGTAGCTCCAGAAGGCCACCGTGATGTAGTAGGCACGGGTCAGAATATCGTGCCCGAGCAGCTTGGCGAGATGCCCCAACAGGCCACAGCCCATCATACCGGCCATCAAAATCGGCCAGAAGCGCGTACTCATCAGCGCGATCACGACCATGACCAGAAAGAGCGACAAGTCCGTCAACGCGACACCAATCTCAAGCGTCGAATAGATGCTGACCCGCTCGCTCCGGAAAAGAGTGAAGCCGAGGCTTGCCCCCAGAGCGAAGACCATCGCCAGAGCGGCAATGCGCTCCGGCGCCCCGCCGCGAAGCCCCGCATAACCACAGGCCGCGACCATCAACGTGAAGAATAGGATCCGATGAAGTTCCACGAGCTATCGCCACCCTGCTGCTGGAGGACCGGCGTCGCGATCGCCCGATTCATGCCCGACCATGTTCATGCGACGGATAGCGACCGCATCATCCGCCGAGCGGCGGAATGTTCGGCATCACGCATTCCGATCCCAATCCCAGGTCGATGAGCGATCCCAGATAAGCCCTGACGGTCGCGCGCGTCTGATCGGAAAGGCGGATCAAGGTCCGTCCCGGCTCTGCGGTATCAGGCGTCTCGATCACCATTTCCTCCTGCTTCAGATAAGCCAGCCAGCGAAATGCCACGCCCTGCGGCGCCGCCGAGGGAGCACAGGTTTCGAGCACGTCGATCGATCGCCCCTCAGCGTCGGCAAGATAGAGATTGAGCAAGATGTCCCAGGCAGGATTGCTGAACAGGACGGGGTCGAAGAAGCGGTCGCGTTGCTTGCGCCCGGCGAGGATTTGCCGCGCGAATTCGGTCAGGTCGGCATGGTGCATTGCCACGGCCCTTTCGGCGTCCTCGATGAGTTTGCGCGTCTGGCGGTCGATCGGATCGACCCGCTCGGCGCGGATGGGAAAATCGGACACGCTGTGTCTCCTTGGGGAGAGGCGTTGAAATCAGTTTTGCGGAAGCGGCCGTGCCATCTCATCCACCGACCAGCCGTCGCGATAGCGACGGGGCAGGCTCCATACCCAAGGATAGTCGATGCCGTACCGTTGCAACCGCTGCCGGTGCCGCCAAGTCGCTACACCCAGCAGGATGAGCATGGGGAATCCCCAGATGGAAACGGTCGCGAAGTAAGCACGAGGGAGAATGTCACTGCCGAGCATCTTGGCGAAATGGCCCAGGACACCGCAGCATTGCATGCTTGCCATGGGGATTGGCCAGAAGCGCGCGCTGGTAATCGCGAGCCCCAGAAGCCAAGCCAACAGCACCAAATCGATGACAACCACCCCCGTTACGACATCCTGGTAGGATGGACTGAACGTGCTCGCCACGCGCGTCATGAATGCCGCCACGACGAACGACACTGCAGTCACACGCTCCGCCACTCCGCCACGCACGACTGAATAGCCGCATGTGACGATCTCCAGCAGAAGGAACACGAGCTGGTGGAAAGGAAGCCCCAACACGGTCGAAGAACTCTCAGCCGCCGCTGTCCGGCGGACAATCGGCCTGATCGCCGAATCCAAGTTCCTGCAGATCGAGCTTCCCCATAATCTTGCGCAGATCGTGGTGAGTCGTGATTGCTTGTGCACGCATCTGGAGACCCACCCGGAGACATTCCTGCATATGCTCCAACGCGCGCTGACTCACCTGAGGAATGACCTCCAGGTCCTGACCGGCAGCGAACATATCAGCCATCAGGCGACTGCCCTCGGCCAGCGTTTGGTCGATTGCTGTCTCCAGCGCATTGATACCCGCGTGAACCCTCAGAGCGCGGGATGGAGGCTGCCGAAGAGCGAGAGAGGCTATTTGTGCGGCCATTTGATCTACCGTGCCGGAAGCACGGCTCCCTGTTAGCGAAGGAGCCGAACGATCCTGGTGAAACTTTCCCCGAGCGACACGGCGGCGACGGCTGCGATCATGAAGACAAGCGTCCCACCCAATATCATCGCCAGTCGCGCCCATGTGGGCAGAGTATTCCAGGGCCGCCCCCTCGTGGGGAGGAAAGCGAGGCTTTGTGCGGCTCCGCGATCCTTCGGCGGCCACAGTTTCAGCGCGGATTTGTCCGGCTCACCATGTAGGGAGTCGCCATATATGGCCGTTCCATATGCCATTCGCCCCTCATGTTCGGCGAGCAGCAAGGCCGCATCGAGGCTGCGCGCCACACCCAATTTGCGCCGGGCACGGGCGAGGCGCTGCTCGACTGTCGCCGGACTGCGCCCGATACGGCGCGCCAGGTCCTTCTGGTCCGAAGAGACCAGGAACAGACGCAACACCTCCTTTTCGAGGTCACTCAACTCGTCGATCAGATCAGCCCCCATGCGGCAATCCTACTCCTGCCGCGCGCGAACACAAAAAAGATTATGATTTCGCACCAATCACGGCACGTTAATGACCGGGGGTGATTCAGCCGCCGACGCCGGCCACGTCCGACTTTGGCGGACGCGGCATGCGGTTCCATGCATCTAGCGCGGCGATCTTGTAGGCCTCTGCCAGCGTCGGATAATTGAAGGTGTTCTGCACGAAAAAATCGAGCGTGCCGCCCAGATTGAGCACCGCCTGGCCGATATGGATCAGCTCGGTCGCGCCTTCGCCGACGATATGGACGCCGAGCAATTTCTTGTCGGCCAGCCCGAACAGCATCTTCATCATGCCGGATTGCAGCCCCATGATGTGCCCGCGCGACGTTTCGCGGAAGCGCGCAACGCCGACCTCATAGGGAATGGCCTTGCTGCGCACCTCTTCCTCGGTCAGGCCGACGGTCGAGATTTCGGGCACGGCATAGATGCCGTAGGGGAAGAAGGCCGGCGCGGGTGCCAGCGGCGCGCCGAAGGCATGGCAGGCGGCGATCCGACCCTGCTCCATCGAGGTCGAGGCCAGCGCCGGAAAGCCAATCACGTCGCCCGCGGCATAGATGTGCGGCACCGCGGTCTGGAAGGTGACCGGGTCCACCGCCAGCCGGCCGCGATTGTCGACCTCCAGCCCGCAATTTTCGAGGCCGAGGCTGTCGGTCGCACCGACCCTGCCCGCGGCATAGAGCAGCATCTCGGCGCGGACGCGCCGCTGGTCGTCGAGGATGGCGATCGGCCAGCCCGCTTCGTCCAGTTCCACGCGGTCGAGCTTGCATCCCAGGCGGAAGGTCACGCCGCGTTTCCTGAGCTCATGGACGAATTCGTCGATGATCTCGCGATCGATGAATTCGAGGAAATTGGGGCGCGGTTCGACGATCGTCACGGGCACGTCGAGCGCGGAGAAGATGGTCGCATATTCCAGACCGATCACGCCTGCGCCGATCACGCACAGGCTGCGCGGCACGCGCGGCTCCGCCACGAGCGAATCCGAATCCACGATCGTGTGGTCGTCGAACGGGACGTTGGGCGGCCGATAGGGCTTGGTACCGACCGCGATCACGATCTTTTCGGCCCGGATCCGCACGGGATCACCGGCGGGCGGCGTCACCTCCAGCACGTGCGGATCGACGAAGCGTGCCGCGCCCGCCATCGTATTGACGCCGTTACGCGCGAATTGATGCTCCAGCACCTCGCATTCGTAATCGAGCGTCTTGTCGAGCCGCGCGCCCAGATCGCGCCCTTCGATATCCTTCTTCACGCGATAAGCGAGGCCGTAGAAGCCGCGCTCGCGCCAGCCGGAGAGATTGAGCACCGTCTCGCGCAGCGTCTTCGACGGGATGGTGCCCGTATGGACCGAGACGCCGCCGACGCGCAGCCGGTTCTCGACGACGAGCACGGCCTTGCCAAGCTTGGCGGCCTGCACCGCGGCACGGCGCCCCGCCGGCCCGCTGCCGATCACGATAAGATCGAAACGCCGCATCTTTCCCGCCCCCAGCCCACGCGCGCGGGCAGTGTACCCTTAGGGGAGGACGGTAAGAAGATGGTTAATGAAGGGCATCAAACCCTCCCCGCGCGAGGCGTGGGGAGGGGTCATGCTATTTCCGCACCGCCGCGGTTTTGTCCCGCTCGCCCCGGAATTCGCTGTCCGCGCTCCAATTGGGCCATTCGCGGCCGTTGGCGAGGCGCTGGCCCAGGCTGAACAAAAGCTCCGCATCGACCGCCTGACCGGTCGCATTCCACGCCGGGGTCCATTCGTCGGCGGGCTGGTGATATTTGTCGCGCGTATAGGCCTCCCGCCACGCCAGGCCCGCGGCACGGCCGCCCTCGACCAGATCCTCCCCGCTCTCGATCGAGATGGCCGGCACGCCACGCTTGGCGAGCGTGAAATGGTCCGAACGGTAGAAGGAGCCCGCTTCCGGATGCGCGTCGGGCACGAAGCTGCGCCCCTGCTTGCGGCCTTCGTCGATCAGGTCGTCGAGCAGACCGAGCTTGGCCGTGCCCGATATGGAGAAATCGCGCGCCGGCCCCGCCGTGCTGAGCGCGTCGGTGTTCAACATGCCGACCGTGGTCGCAAGCGGATAAAGCGGATTGGCGCCATAATATTCGGAGCCGAGCAGCCCCCTCTCCTCCGCGGTGACCGCGAGGAACACGACCGATCGCGCGGGCTTCGGACCGCTCGCAAAGGCGCGCGCCATCTCGAGCAGCACGGAAATGCCGTCGGCATTGTCGACCGCGCCATTGTAGATGCGGTCGCCCTTCGCATCGGGCGCGCCGACGCCGAGATGGTCCCAATGCGCGGAATAGATCAGGGTCTCGTCGGGATATTTGCTGCCCGCGATCCGGCCGACAATATTGTGGCTGACGATGGTCGCGACATTGACGTCATAGTCGGCCGACAGGCTCGCCTTGAGCGGCACCGGCTTGAAGTCGCGCGACTGCGCAGCCTTCTTCATCGCATCGAAATCCAGGCCTGAATCGGCAAACAGCTTCACCGCCAAATCGCGCTGGATCCAGCTTTCGAACGAGGGATGCGTCGCCCTGGGATTGGCGCGGACGATATCGAACATGTCGTTGGTGTTCGAATTCTTGACCGTCGCCCAGCCATAGGCAGCCGGCGCGGTTTCGTGCACGATCAGCACGCCCGCAGCCCCGCGCCGTGCGGCTTCCTCAAATTTGTAGGTCCAGCGGCCATAATAGGTCATGGCCTTGCCGCCGAAGTCGCCCCCATTCTTAACATCGGGCCCGGTTTCGAAGTCGGGATCGTTGACGAGCATGACGAGCAATTTGCCACGCACGTCGAGACCCTTGAAATCGTCCCAGTTGCGCTCGGGCGCGGTTACGCCATAGCCGACGAAAATGATCGGCACGTCCTTCAGGCTGATATGCTTGTCGCCGGTCAGCGCAGCCCGCAGCGCGATCTGATTGCCCTGCGTCAGGGGGATGGCGGTGCCGTTGCTGGTGATGGTGAGGCTGGGGGCGCCGGCGATGCTGGTGTGGAGCAAGGGCACGTCCTGCGTCCACGCGCGCTGGCCGTTCTTGAGGTCACCGCCCGGCTGCGCGCCTGCGGCTTTCAGCTGACCGACGACATAGTCGATCGTCTTGGCCTCGGCCGACGTCGCAGGGGCGCGGCCCTCGAACGCGTCGGATGCGAGGATCTCGACATGGTGCGACAGCCGCGCCGGGTCGAAATGCGGCGTGGCCTGCGCCAGCGCTATGGCGGGAAGGGCGGCGAACAGGAGCGGAAGCTTGGTCATGCGCCGCAGAGTGGCAGGCATGGCGCGGCGGTTCAATCATGCTCGAGCAGGTGCCGGCGGAACCAGTCAGCCATCTCTCCCTCAAGAAGCTCGCCCGCTGCCAATGCTAGCATTGCGTCGATTGCGTCGGCAGGCTCGAAGCGAAGCTGATGGCCGTTCAGCGCAAGAAACAGACGGGCCAGGATCCAAGCCGTGCGTTTGTTCCCATCGACGAAAGGATGGTTGCGTGCCAAGCCGAATGCATAAGCGGCCGCGAGGGAAGCGGAATCGTCTTCTCCATAGGACCCCCGGTTTCTGGGCCAGGCGAGCGCAGATTCAAGCATAGCTTGATCGCGCAGCCCCTGGCCGCCGCCATGCTCGGCGAGTTGTCGATCATGAATGGCGAGAGCGTCCCTGAGGTCGAGCCACATCGGCTCGAGGCGGTCGCCCACACTTATTGCGCGAGAACGCGAAGGATGTCGCGGTCGTCGCGCATGATCTGTTCCGCGAGGGCCATCTTCTTCTCGAAATCAGGGTCGAACGCGGTCACCCGGAAACCGTCAGGTGCTTCGGTGAGGTATAGCGTATCACCTTGCGACACTCGCAAACGCGCCAGAACTTCCCGGGGGAGCACGACACCGGTGGAGTTGCCAATCTTGGTGAGCTTGACGGCCGCGTTCATACAAGCGTTATAACATTCAAACCTGTCTCACGCAAGGAATGTCTGAAGAAGAGCGGCAGGTATTCCGCGCAGCATAGGAAACTTCCCGCAAGCAGCCTCGTCCGCGTACCAAAAGGCCCGGCGGATCGCTCCGCCGGGCCCTCTGGTGATCGCTTGACCTGAGGCCTTAGGCCTTGGCTTCGGCCTTCGGCTTGCGCTTGCCCTTCGGCTTGGGCGCGGCCGGCACGATCTCGAAGGTGAGCGCGCCGTCCTTCATATGCACCTTGACCTCGCCGCCATGGATGAGCTTGCCGAACAGCAATTCCTCGGCGAGCGGCTGTTTGACCTTTTCCTGGATCAGGCGGCCCATCGGCCGTGCGCCATAGAGTTTGTCATAGCCCTTCTCGGTGAGCCACGCTTTGGCCTCGTCATCCAGGCTGATATGCACCTCACGGTCGGCAAGCTGCAGCTCGAGCTGGAGGATGAACTTCTCGACCACGCGTGCGATCACCGGCGTCGGCAGATAGCCGAACGGCACGATCGCATCGAGGCGGTTGCGGAATTCCGGCGTGAACATCTTCTTGACC
>Ga0207698_10000146_pt1 | contig 44976 bp, 47 predicted proteins | sample KBSCornC22_FD_184298 | JGI IMG/M metagenome (GOLD analysis project Ga0207698, IMG submission 184298) | Corn rhizosphere microbial communities from Kellogg Biological Station, Michigan, USA - KBS Corn C2-2 (SPAdes) (version 2) | ecosystem: Host-associated > Plants > Roots > Rhizosphere > Soil ... | reverse complement strand
GAGCACGCCGGCCTTGGCCGCGGAGTAGTGCGGGCCGCCGAGGATGCCGCCGCCGCGCTGCGCCGAGACCGACGAGATGCAGATGATCGAGCCGCCCTTCTGGCGCTGCATCTGCGGGATCACCGCCTGCGACATCAGCAGCGTGCCGCGCAGGCTGACGTCGAGGATGGCGTCGTAGTCGGCGTTGGTGATGTCGACAGTCTTGCGCGGCTGCGTGATGCCGGCGTTGTTGACCAGTACGTCGACGCGGCCGAAAGCCTTTAGCACGGCGGCGATCGCGGCGTCGCACGACGCCTTGTCCGTGACGTCGGCGACGACGCCGAGATGGCCCTCGCCCAGCTTGCCGGCGGCGGTGGCGGGCTCGGCGCGCGCCAGGTCGAGCACGGCGACACGCGCGCCTTGTTGCGCCATCAGCCTGGCGGTGGCGAATCCCAGGCCATTGGGGCCGGCACCGCCGGTGATGACGGCGACTTTGTCCTTGAGCAGCATCTCGATCGTCTCCTGTGGAGGGTGGTGTTCGGGTCGAACACGAGAGATGCCGCCTGCTTTCACAGCCCTGCGAGGCCTTTCTGGCCTTCTTCAGGGCCGCGGCTCGTGGGCCGCGGCTTTGTCTCCTGAGTTCGTGCTGCGAATGGTGGAGACGAGGCTGCCTGACGGCAAGCGATACTTCTTCAACCTAAGATGACGCTTCGTCAGCTTACCTGCGGAGAAACCCCATGGCGTTGCTCCCCCCGATGAACAATCTGCAGGCGTTCGAAGCGGTGGCACGGCGGCGCAGCTTCGCGCTCGCGGCCGCCGAGCTTCACCTGACCGCATCGGCGATCAGCCATCAGATCGCGCGGCTCGAGGAGCACCTCGCGATCAAGCTGTTCGAGCGCAGCGCGCACGGCGTGCGGCTGAGTCCCGGCGGTGAGCAGTACTTGTCGCGCGTGGCCGGCGCTCTGTCTGCCATCACTGCGGCCACCGACGACCTGCGCCAGGGCGTCAGCAACAGCCTGTACGTGCACTGCTCGCCGAGCCTGGCGACGCTGTGGCTGATGCCGCGGTTGCACCTATTCGCCGCAGCGCATCCGGGCATCTCGCTCAACCTGTCGGCCGCACACACGCACAGCGACTTCGGCCTCGGCCAGGTCGATCTCGACATCCGCTACGGGGTGCCGCGCTGGCCGAACGTCGTAGTGGAGCCGCTGTTCGAGGAGCGCAGCGTTCCGCTCGCGAGCGCAGCGTTCATTCGCGAGCACCGGCTCAAGCGCGCTGAGCAGCTGCTCGGCGTGCCGCTCATCCAGAGCAACGTCAGCGTCGTGCAGTGGTCGGACTGGTTCGCCGCCTTCACCGACAAGCGCGCACCCGATCGCTTCACCCTTCGCTTCGACCGCGCGCACATGTCGTTCGACGCCGCCGCGCAAGGCCTCGGGGTGGCATTGGAAAGCACGACGACGGGCAGCAAGCATCTGGCCGAAGGCAAATTGCGCCCGGTGCTGGGCATGGACAAGTCGATCCGCGTCAAGGCGCACTTCGCCGTCTACCCGGCGCGCCATGCCAAGCGACCACCCGTCGAGGCGTTTCTTTCCTGGTTACACCACGAGGCGGCGGTGAGCTATTCCAGTTCAATCGGCGAAGCGCATCTGACGAATCGCAAGGCCAAACCAGCGCTCAGAGAATGACAATCAGGTGCCCTCGCCGAACATCAGCTTGCCGACGTCAAGCTTCCTTTGCATCGGGGGCTTGCAGAGCCGCGAGTCTTCTAATTTCCTCAGCACACGCCCTCACTTCTTCCTGGTTGAATCCCGGCTTTACATCGCCGCACATGGACTCGGCAGCCCGTTCGAAGGCCTGTCTATCAGTCAGGGTCGAAAGAACACCGATCGAGAACTTGGGGGATCCTCGCCACTGAACCGTCACCAGATTGCCTGTACGTAGGAGCTCAAAGTCCTCGAGTTGCAAGCGTGGTGGCTTGTGGGGTGCCTCTCGGGATAGGTCTTGCCGATTCTTCACGGCGCGACCCGGTCGGTAGGAGAGGTGAACTGGTCGCTGGGGCGCTCGCCCTTAGTTATCCAGATGCTTGCGAGCGCCGCCACGACAGCGTCATGGGCACGCGCCACCTCGCCTGACATGATTTGCAGCGCTTGAAAAGCACCGACGTTCTCGCTCTCAATGAGGTGCGACAAAGCATCGTCGTATTTCGCGCGAATCTCCCTAAGGCGCTCGTGTGCTTCGACCACCGACTTCCAATCTGGCATCAGGACCTCAGCAGCAAAGTTTGACTGTGCAGCAGTCCGTGCGTGCCGGCTTACCGTCAATCCATGCAGCTGCCAATCTCTGCACCACCAGCATCAAAACCCCCTCGTTTGAGGGGCGAGCGGACGCAACGCCACGGCTTGCTTGGAGCGCGCTCGAGTGGCTCTGGATCACTAAAGCCCTGGCCGGTAAGCGAGGGGCAAGCGTTCGTGGGTCAGGGTCAACACGGCCGCCATCGAACGGCTTGGCGGGCGCGGCCTTGATTCGGCGCACGATGGTCACGCTCGGGAGATGGTCGCTCATGGCTCTTCATCCTCTTCAACGAGCAAAGCGAGTCGATCCAGGCTCACAGTTCAAAGGCGTTCGCACCGGTTAAGCCACACCACTGCCTCCCGCATCGGCGCCGCCGAGAGGTTCACCGATCACAGAGTCAACGAGTTATCCGAATGCCTTGGGGGTCGATTGCCAACTGAACTCACGCCGTGGACTGTGACTCGCCGCTTGAGTTCTTTGTCGAGGACCGCAGCCACGTGTGCGTACTCCTCGAATGAAAAGGTAGGCAAGTTGGATTCCGCTCCTACCGATCCGCGCCGTGATCCCCTGGGGCACGTGCCTTGCCGGAAGGCTTTCGAGACTTGCTTCTCGGGGGAATTGCCGTGGGCCGGATCAGAACAGCGACCGTCCGCCGGATCGGCATCAGCCGGCGAAATTTTCTACGTCACACGGGTGGCGTCGCTCTCGGCGCGGTGTCGGCGCTTGGGGGCTGCGGAGGGCACCATTCGGACCCCGCTACGGTGCCGGCGGAGAGCGCGCTGTTCAGCCACGGCGTCGCGAGTGGAGACCCGCTGTCGGATCGGGTCATCCTGTGGACCCGTGTCACGCCGGCCAGCGCCGGGACGGTGACGCTGGATTGCGTTGTCGCCACCGACCCGGCGCTCGCCCACATCGTCGTCCAGCGCAGCCTCACCACCGATGCATCTGTGGATTACACGGTCAAGGCCGACATCTCCGGACTGCAACCCGAGACCACTTACTACTACCGCTTCACGACGTCGCCCGGAACGGCGTCGCCGATCGGCCGCACCAGGACGATGCCGGCGGGCACCGCCACCCGCGTGCGGCTGGCCGTCGTGAGCTGCTCGAACCTGGCGAAGGGCTACTTCAACGCTTATCGCCGGGTCGCCGAGCGCGCCGATCTCGATCTCGTCCTCCATCTCGGCGACTACATCTACGAGTACGGCGTCAGCTCGGGCGACGTGCGGGTCCACGAGCCCGCCGGCGAGACCGTGAGCCTCAGCGACTATCGAACCCGCTACGCGCAGTACCGGCGCGACTCGGACCTGCAGGAACTGCATCGCCAGCACCCCATGATCGCCATCTGGGACGATCACGAGCTCGCCAGCAACGCCAATGCCCTCGGCTCCCAGAATCACACGGAAGGCGCCGAGGGAACCTGGTCCGCGCGCGTCGCCGCGGCCGTGCAGGCGTACTACGAGTGGATGCCGGTGCGGGTGGTCGATGCCACCAACCCGCGCAAGGACTACCGCAGCTTCTCCTTCGGCAACCTCGTCGATCTGCTCATGCTCGAGGAGCGCGTCCTGGCTCGTTCGCCGCAGCTGCCGTCGAATACGAGCATCCCGAACGTCTTCACGCAAACCGGCGCGTTCACCGACCCGCGCCGAGAGATGCTCGGCACCGAGCAGCACGACTGGCTTGCCAGCCGGTTGCGGTCGTCGACCGCCAAGTGGAAGTTCGTCGGCCAAGGCGTGATGCTGGCGCAGCTGAAGATCGAGCCCGCGACCAACGCTGCGGGCGGCGGACGGTTCATCAACCCCGACCAGTGGGACGGATACCAACCCGCGCGCGACCGGCTCTATGACGTGCTGAAAGGCAACGGCACGACGGCAGCGGTCGACAATGTCGTGGTGCTTACCGGCGACGCGCACAGCTCGTGGGCCGCCGACCTGACCCAGGACCCGAACAATTCGAGTGTCGCGACGGGAGGCTACGACCCGGCGACGGGAACGGGGTCGCACGCGGTCGAGTTCGTTGACACGTCCGTGACATCACCGACTTTCTTCGACACCGGCGGCCTGGCCGCTACGACCTTGCGGCTGATCAATCCACATTTCAAGTACATCGACTTGACTCGACGCGGCTATATGCTGGTCGACGCAGACGCGTCGCGGGTGGTCAGCGAGTGGTGGTACGTCGACACCGTCGCAGCGCCGAGCAGCGGTCAGTCGTTCGGGGCCGCGTTCCAAGTTCAGGACGCTGCCAATCACGTAACTCCGGCTGGGCAGACGAGTCCACGCCCCAATCCGCCCGCGCCGGCGCCCTGAGAGGGCATCGAGCGTGACAGACCCACGCACCGCAGACCGTCCGCGCGATCATGTCCGTGTGAAGCCGCTCCGAACGGGTCTCGGCGGATGAGTCGTCGTGGAGAAAGCACCTCCGCATAAGCGAAGTTCAAGACTAGCAACGTCTCGGAGTTCCGGCTCAGCCGACGTTGCGACGGACCGCTGTGGCCGGACTCGGGCGTACGCGACAGTCAGCGATGTGGTGGCCGAGCCCGAATGGCAGGTTTCGGGCGAGGCGATCGGAAGGTCGAGGAGCCGCAGTCGCCCCCAAGCGGTCCAACGACATGACATTGCTCGCCGGGAAGTCGCCGTCTACCCTGACACTCGAGCCGCCTTGCTGCTGAGAACCTCGGGTACGCAACCGCACCACCGCGGGCGCGCCACTGGGCCGCTAGACGTCGATGTGTGGAACGTTCCTTAGGCCGCGATCAACGCCTTCCTTCCTACCGCTGACTTCATCGCTGATCGCGTCTCCTTTGTTGACCGCTTCAGAATGAACGACATGACGAAGCGGGCGACCCTTTTCGCGGCTGCTTGATGCAAGCCGAGCAAGCTTCTGCCCTGCGACGCTTCGGGCGTGACCTGCCGCCTGAGCGGCGCGTTTATGCGGCATTCTTCCTGTACGCGTTCGCGATGGGCGGCATCTTCCCGCGGCTGCCGGAGATCCAGCGCGGCCTCGGAGTCGCCGAAGGCGCTTTCGGCATTGCTCTGATCGGCACGGCCTGCGGAACCATGGTGTCGCTGAGCCTCGCAGCTCCGGCGATCGAACGCATAGGCCACCGCAACGCGCTGCACACTCTGACAGCCTTGCTGCCGTTGCTGTATGCCGTCGCCTCGCTAGCCAGTGGAGCGGTCATCTTCTTCGCACTGCTGGTGCCGGCGGGCCTGTGCATAGGTGCGCTCGAAATCGTTGTTAACCTCGAAGCTGATCGCGTCGAGCACCGCAGCGGTCGGCGCATCATGAACCGCGCGCACGCCTTCTGGAGCGCTGGCTTCTTCGTCGCCGGCATCATCGGCGCAGTGCTGTCGCAAGCCGGCATATCGCCGCAATGGCATCTGGGGTTGATGATGCCGCTGGTATGGCTGGGCCTAGCGTTGCTGCTCGGGCGTTTCGACGCCGCGCCGCATCGCACGACAGCGCACGGAGCGGCGCCAAAGCGCTTCGCCCGGCCGACCTCCGGTGTAATGGCTTTGGTGGTGGTGACTTTGTCGGCGATGGTGCTCGAAGGAGCCGGTGCCGACTGGTCAGCGATCTACATGCGCGACGTGTTCGGCGCGGTGCCGTTCGTCGCCGGCCTGGCGGTGGCCATCGGGGCGTTCACGCAGGGAACGACCCGTTTCTTCGCCGACCGCTTTGTCGAGCGCCATCAGCCGGTGGCGGTTGCGCGCGTGCTGCTTGGCGTGCTCGCAGCCGGCACCTTGGTCGTCTTCTTGGCACCGTCATCCGGGCTCGCGCTGGTCGGCTTCGCGCTGATGGGCGTGGGCACCAGCGCGATATTTCCGCTGGCCATGTCGGCGGCCGCGCAGCGCACCGACCGCGCCGCGGCGACGAACGTGGCTGCGCTGGCGCAGTTTTCGTTCGTCGCTTTCCTGCTCGGCCCGCCGCTTCTGGGATATGTCGCCCAAGCCTTCGGCATCCGCTGGTCCTTCGGGGTAGCCTTGCCGCTGGTTGCGCTGAGCTTCGTCGCCGCGTCGGCATTGCGCAGCCGCAGATGAACCGACAGGATTGGCCATGGCCATGAACGTGGCTACGACGCCGCAATTCAGTTCCCACGTGCGTCGGCAAGCGGCGTGCTCACGGTGCTCCTGAGTTGCCCTATGACACCGCGCAAGCGTCGCTTTTAAGCTGACTCGCTCGAACCCGAGACCACCTTTAGGAGGGCGATGACGAAAGCGGAACGCTTGGCAATCGACGTTCCATGCTCACCCTCAGCGCGAACAATATTCTTTTCTGTCGCTTGATTGTCAGCCGAAAGTCGCCGGCCTATTCTGTTGCGGCCAGCACGTGAGGTGCGTGACGAACCCCGCGTCACTGCATAACGAAGAAGGAGACAGTACATGGCGCGAACCTGGAAAGGAGCGCACGCTGCTGCGCTCGCATTGTCCTTGTGCAGCGGGTCGGTCTTGGCGCAAGCCAACATCGTCGTCAACGGAAGCTTCGAGTCGGGTCTGACCTCTTGGTCGACGTCCAACTTTCTCTTGCAGGGCTTCGACTTCGGGATCGACTCGGCCGCGCACAGCGGATCGAACGCCTTCTTCGGCGGCGCGATCGATGGCCTCGGCTTTCTGAACCAGAGTCTCGCGACGACTGCCGGCAGCACCTACAACGTCGACTTCTGGCTCGCAAGCGACGGGTTCTTGACCAATCAGCTTCGCGTGGTCGTCAATGGGCAGACGATCCTGAGCCGCGATGACACTCTTTTGCAGCCTTACAGCGCATACCACACGACCTTCGTGGCGAACGGCGCCGTCAGCCAGTTGCAATTCGGATTCCGCAACGACTCGGGCCTGCTGCATCTCGACGACGTTGCAGTTGCGGCGGTTCCCGAGCCAGAAATCAGTCTGATGATGGCCATCGGTCTGGGCGCCTTGGCCTTCGCCCGACGTCGGCTCAGGCGAAGACCGAGTCACGCATGAACCGGAACGGGCGGCCATGAATCGGGATCTCGCAAGGCCACTTTGTGCACTGCTCATCGCGGCGCCGCTGGTGGCCTGCGGTGGCGGTGGTGGTGGCGATCCGCTCGCGGATCCCGTGGCAATGAGTGCGGCACCCAATAGCAGCACAGCCCTCGAGGCCATGAAGTCTGCGCAGCCGGATGAGTGCGCAACCGATCAGTGATCGGATCCAACGTTGTGGAGAGAGCGAGATGAACCGTGTCTCTTTTCGAGTTGCCGTCAAAGCGATGGCCGCAGCTGGCATCGTGCTTTCATCGTCCGCCGTGCTTGCGCAAACGCAAGCCATGATCGCTGCACGAATGAAGTTCTTCGGCCCCGACAACGTCGATGCCACCACCGGTGCGGTGAAGAAGGACAAGGTCATTCTTTCCTGGCCCGGTCATGTCACCGGGGTGTTGTCTCTCCAGGGCCGAGTCGTCATGCTCGACACGTACGTCCCTCGTCTCGAGGTGACTCCCGGGCGGACCCCGTTCGTGATCAAGGACCTGGTCGACCTGAAGCCGGAGGCGCTCTTCTTCGGTCACGGCCACGGTGACCATGCCGACAACGGCGCGTTCATCGCCGCGAAGACGGGCGCCACCATGTACATGACTCCCGAGGCCTGCACGACGGCCCAGACGGCGCTCACCCGGATGAAGAACGACCCCTTCATGCAGGCAGATCCCTTCTTCGCGATCCCCCAAAGCACCACGATCAATTGCATCGGCATCACCACAGCCGGATCGACGCCCGGGACCGAGGTGGTTCGGATCAACCAGCTCGAGCCGCTTGTCTGCATCAACAGCTTCCGGTCGCTGCATTCCCAGTCGGTACCGGTGGACCCGGACTGGGGTCCGAACACGCTCACTGCGAACCCGGACCCGCGCGATGCCACGTTCTTCCCGCCAGGAGTACCGCTGACGCCTTCGGATCCGCGGCAACCGGGGCAGCAGGATCTTCGCCAGGGCGCAGGACCCGGAGGGACGGACGAGCTCGTGTATCAGTTCGTGGTCCGGAGCGGCTACAACTTCTCGCTGTTCTGGAACAACTCGATCGGTGCGCTGAAGGAAGGCATCGGGTCGAACTGGCTGAACGGAACTCCGGCGGATGGTCAGCGGCTTCTGAACCTGCTGAGGATCCTGCCGAACACCGACCTGTCGTACACCACCTTCGATTCGAACAACATCCCGAACAATGGCTGGCGAGACAACGTCTACTGGGCAGAAGCCATGCGGCCCAAGATCCTGACCACCGGCCATGCCGCGGTTGCCAACGCGCTGACCTGGTACGTCGGGCTGACAAGGCAGTTCGCGTTGATGGAGCAACCCAAGAACGCCTGGCCCGGCTTTCCCAAAGCGCAGTGGCCGATCATCCGCAATCACACGGACCCGACCGATCTGCTCAAGCCGGAGGTCTACAGCACCGGCGACCCGTACTGGGCCCATCCGCAGAAGGCGGCAAAGATGGTCCAGTTCTGCTCTTGACCAGGCAGGCGTCACCAAGACCAACGATCTCTCAAGCACGACCGGGCGCGATCCGATCGCCAGTGACGGCACTGCCGGTGTAGGCGAGACCCCTGCGAAAGGCTCAAATATGAAACACGATTGGGTCACACGAACCTACGCGCTGCTCGCGAGCGCTGCCCTCATCAGCTGCGGCGGCGGCGGGACGATGTCCGACGGCAGTAACGCCACGACCGAGGCCGCTGCTGCGGCCGCTGCCGAGAGCGCGAAGGAGGCGGCCGCCATGGCTACCACCACGCCCGTACCGCGCGAGTGCGCAACGGAATGAGCCTGCAGGAGACAAGCGAATGGAAAATCGTCATATCCAGCGCGCGCTCGTGAGGGCGCTTGGCGCGGCCGGCATTGCGGTCGCCTCGTCGGCGGCGCCTGCAGCCGACCAAGCCATGATCGACGCACGCGTCAAGATCTTCGGTCCCGAGAATGTCGACGCAGCGACCGGCGCGATCAAGAAGGACAAGGTCGTTTTTTCATGGCTCGGGCACATCAGCGGCGCCGTGTCGCTCATGGGTCGCGTGATCATGCTGGACACCTATGTCCCGCGCCTCGAGGTCACTCCCGGCCGCACGCCCTTTGTGATCAAGGATCTGGTGGACATGAAGCCGGAGGCGATGTTCATCGGCCATGGCCACAGCGACCACGCCGACAACGCCGTGTTCATCGCCGCGAAGACGGGCGCGACCATCTACATGACTCCCGAGGCCTGCAGTACGGCGCAGGTCGCGCTGGCGCGCATGAAGGCCGACCCGTTCATGCAGGCCGACCCGTTCTATGCGATCGCGCAGGGCACCACGGTCACCTGCGTGCCCATCACGACGGCCGGCTCGACGCCCGGAGCGCAGGTTATCCGCATCAACCAGCTCGAGCCGCTGGTGTGCATCAACGCCTTCCGCGCCTTGCACTCGGTGTCGGTCCCTGCGGATCCGGACTGGGGGCCCGTGCCGGTCGTCGACACGCCGGACCCAAGGGATCCGACCTTGTTTCCGCCCGGGGTGTCGCTCACGCCCCCTGCGAACCCGGCGAATCGCCAGCCTGGCCAGCAGGACCTGCGCCAGGGCAATGGGCCCGGCGGTGCCGACGAATTGAACTTCCACTTCACGCTGCGCAGCGGCTACAACTTCACGCTCCTCTTCAACAACTCGGTCGGTGCGATGAAGGAAGGGCTGGGAAGCAACTGGCTGAATGGCACCCCCGCCGACGGCCAGCGTCTGCTCGATTTGATCCGCAATTTGCCGAACACCGATCTGAACTTCGCGACGCTGTCGTCGGGCAATACGGACAACAACGGCTGGCGCGATTCGGTGTACTGGGCTCAGGCGCTGAAGCCGAAGATCATGACGACCGGCCACGCGCCGATCGGAGGCGCGCTGCAGTACTACTCCGGATTCCTGAACCACCTCCAGCTGATGGAGCAGCCGAGGAATGCGTGGCCTGGATTCCCCCGCTCCCAGTGGCCGATCGTTCGCAACCACACCGATCCGACTGATATCTTGAAGCCGGAGGTCTACAGCACCGGTGATCCGTACTGGCTGAACCCTGAAAAGGCTCCGAAGATCGCCAGGTTCTGCTCGTGATGCAGGGATGGGTAGATGGCGAGGAGTTGGGCGAGGAGCCGTAGGTAAATCAGGGGTCTGACGTTACGTCAGGCCCCCTTTCGCTTCAGGCAAGCACGAACCAATCGTAGACATGCGCGCATTCGGTGAACGTGACGCGCGCCGGCAGCTCGGCGGGTGCCTCGTGTCGAAAGTACGATCGAATGCTCTGCATCTCGGTGGGGTCCTTGATCCGCAGATCACCGAGCCCTTGGTCGTTCATCACAACGGGCCGGCCATCACGGGCCAAGTCCCATCCCACCAGCAAGCGCCCACCCGGCCTAAGGAGCGTGCGGACTGTCTCGATGGTCCGTTCCTGCTCGTCGAGGCGATCGATCCCGTAGCCGAATGGGCCATTCATGATGACCACGTCGAGCGATTCAGGCTTGAAGAAGGAGGCCACGTCCAGGACGTTGGCGATGATGTGCCGCTCCTGCGGCCGGAGGCGCGCCACGCCCGGATTGAGATCCAGGGTCCAGTATTCGCATTCCGGCTCGGGCGGGAACCATTGACCGTAGTGCGCGGTGTACGTCTCCACTCCGACGTCGAGTACCCGGGAAGGCTTCAAGTAAGCCAGCGCCGGGAGGATGGACGCCTCCATGTATTGACGGTCGGGCAAGTGGTCGAAGACTTCGGTGAGCAATCGGCCCTGCACTCGGGTCTTCAGTGCCTTCGGGATCAGCGCGCCCAGAAACGGTAACCGGGTGATCTTCCGACCGAGCTGGTAAATCTCATAGGTCAGGCGCCCCTTTTTGTCTGGGCGGCTGGGAGTGTCGCTGACCGCATCCATCCTCATGGCTCGGGGGGCAGGAAGTGAACCGCCTCGGAATTCGTATGGCCGTTGGCCTGTGACTCTCAGTGTATTCTGGTGACTCCCGGGGCCCGGAACTGGTCTGTTAATCCGTAGGTCCGTGGTTCGAGCCCGGGTCGGGGAGCCAAGATAATCAAGGGGTTACGTCGAGAGGCGTAGCCCCTTCGTCGTTTCTGATACCGATCGCCATGTCGAGCGCCGTGGCCGATCGTTGATGTTTGCCTCAGGGAGGGTTCACGAGATCGGCAAGCTCGTGATCTGCCAGCGAGTACGTGTTGTCTTGGGCGTAGGGGTCGTTGGACATTACTGCCACAAGTAGCCCACCGCTAACGACGAGCGACAACAAGCCGATGAAAAGAAGCAATTCCATGCGACCTCCCGTGGAGACGCGTGCACAACATATTGCTCCACTTCTCGGCCGAGCGCTCGCGTTCAATTGATCGCCGCGACGGCAGAGAGCCGTCTCCATGCTGGATCGGTCGGAGCTGAGTCAGCATCGGTTTTGGCGACGCTGGCCGACCCGCTGATCGTCGATCTTGGGCCAGGCCCGGGCGCGGGCCCATGCCTCGTTTCGCGGGTGGGTCACCGATAGCCGGTGTCGTTGGCGGCGTGAATGATCCAGATCAGGTGCGAATTGGAGTCGAAGCCCGACGAGCCGGCGAAGATCAGTCGGCCCTGGCCCTTGTACGCCATCTCGTAGCGGTGCCTGTCGGCGCCATAGTAGAACGGTATGAACGCCTTGCCGGTGACGTAGGCGCCCTGGTCGGTGGGCTGGCCGACGATGTCGGTCACCTGCTTGGCGCTCATGCCGATCTTCAACGGCGTGAACTTGCTTCCTGGTGCCGGCTTGCCGGTGATTTCGCCTTCCCAGTCCCCCACTCCCTTGACCTTCTGCCCGTAGCCGGCCTCGACCTTCTTGACGTCGACGACCTCGCCGCGCTCGTTCATTCCGGGGCCGGTCTTGGCGGCAGGTGCGGTGGCCGGCGCGGCGGTTGCAGGCGCCTCCGATTTGGTACCGCTCATGCCGGGCATATTGGCGCAGGCCGACAGCAGCACGGCGGCGGTCAGCGCGCCGGGAAGAGCGATGGTTCGAATATTGGATCTCATCCTTGCTCCCTCATGGTTGTGCCCGGGCCCCGGCGGGCCAGCGCGCGAGGCGCGAATCGTTCTTCCCTCCCGTAACGCCACGGCGAGTCCGGGGTCTCGTTCAAATGTACGCTTGCGCATCCGAGTTGGCTATTTAGAAGCCAAGACCATCTCTGCCGGGTCTTCGCCTTCGCGCTGGGTCACGAGGCCGAACATCCCGTCCACCTGGCAGTGCCTGTTGAGGACCCCGCGCAGCGTGTGAAAGAACTCGATCGGTCGGTCAATTTCGACACGGTGCCGATCCGATCCCCTGCCAATCCGTCGGCGGGCGCCACTCCAGAGAGTTTGAATCGTCTGCACTGAAAGCGCATGACCCCCTTAAACGAGGGTTCACGCCTGACGCCGGACGCCTCTAGCATCACTTCAGACGGTGGCGAGGCGAACTTAATCATCCTTGCCGAACAGCCTGGCGATGACGCTCGTGCCGGCACCGTCTCCACACAGGCACCCGCAGCAAGCGAGCACACGGGAAGCGAACGACATTTATCGTCAAGCGACATAGACGATCGCGCTGTCGGTGCCCCTGGCTTCTATGTCGACCACAGGCTTGGCCGGCGACGAAGTGTCACCTGCACGCCACGCGCAACTGCGCGCTTCGAGTAAGGCACCTGGGTGAGGGGTGGCAGTTACAGCTGCTTGCAGCGAAGCTTCCTGGCGTCCACATGGACGTTGAGGAGGTGCGACATGTCTTTGCTGCAGCAAATCATCGATGGCTCGCTGGTCAGCCGCCAGAGACTGATGGAATCACGCGAGTTCTATTCACCGTCCGAAAGGAAAGGGCCGGCCCGGGTTGCGCTGGCGCGGTGGACGAATCGTGTTCTCGAGCAACCTGCACTCGGCGTGGCGCGAGAGCTTGCCGGTCTTTCCGAGACCGAGTTGGACGAACTGGAAGCCGAGTTCCGCCGCTGCCCGACGCGTCAGCCGCGACAGTGGGTGCGCTGCGCCGTCGTCGTCGGCATCGTGCTGATGGCGCTCGCCGGTCTGGGGCTGGGCTTGCAGGCGTTGACGAGCCTCGGAGAGACCGCGAGTCGAACCTTGCAGGCAGCCAGCGTCGCCTGCCTACTGATCGGACTCCTCCCCCTCGGGGTGGGTCTGATCTCGGCCTTTGGTGGGCTCCATCTCGACCTGAGCTACGGCACCGTAGGCCTGTATGTCGGGAAGCTCGACGAGCAACACCCGTGGCTCTACGACGCTCGTAGCCTCACGAAACACGGAATCGCGGAAGAGTATCGACAACGCACTTTGCACGAACGCGGTTTCCTGAGAGGCGCCGACTTCGTCATGATGCGCGAGCTGGTTCAAGCGCAAGAAGCACTGGCTCGCGTGCGGGCGGCGCGCTCGGTGGCCGAGCAGTTCCAGTCCCTGCCCATGGCAGCCCAGCCGATCGTGCACGAGCCGCGACTGGTGAGTGTCAGCGCAGCGCGCGACCACCGTGAACCCCTCAACGCAGAGATGTCACGAGCGCGGCCGTGAGTACTTTCGGAACTTGACGCTGTCCGGGCTTCTATGGATGCGACGCAGCCGAACAATGGTGAACGTTGCGGTGAGCAGAAGCGCACTGCACAGGAGGCCGAAGTCGGAGTTGCTGAACGAGGCTGACGCCAGACCGACAACGAAGTACACGTAGGGAGAGACTTCGTACCAGAGGGCCCCGAGACTCATCGTCGCACTCCTACTGGACTATCAATCTATTCGAGAGCACCCGGGACAGTCTTGGGGAAGTCGCTGATTTCGAGGTGAAGGACAGTGTCGGCGTAGGGAAGGTCCATCGCCGCAGGTGACCCGGCGGGGGGCGGTGGGAGGAGGCTGACCCGCCCCCATCCTTCGGGGGGTCTGGTTGGGTTCAAATCAGAGCCGCGCACCGCTCGTACGACCGTGAAGTTCATCGACTCACCGACTTTCTCTTGCTTCCGGATCGACTTCATCCCATCGGGGCCACGTGCCGGGGGAGTCGGTTCGAGTCGTGAGAATAGGTAACCGCCTCCAGGTCTCATATCCCTCGAACACGGGTGGCCGAATTGAGAGGCAAGTCGCGGAGTCCGCGTCGCCTGGCCCTCAGGTCTGAGCCGGCTTGGTCGAATACGAAGCCATGCAAGGGCCTCGGAAGTTCGTCGAGTACTGGCGGTGGCGCTACCGTGACCCGCAGACCGGCCGCGTCTGTCGAACCCTGTTTCAGCTCTCCGAAAGGGAGGCCGCGGCGTTGCCTGAAGCCGAGCGAATCGAAGGCTCGATGTTGCTGCGAGAAGTCGATGGTGACGACTTCCCGGACACCGGCCCCGAAGTCCATCGACTCAGCCCCGAATCACAGCAGAGCCCGTGAGCGCGCCCGCCATGCTGCCCGGCAGCCGTGCCGACCACTTCCCGCTTCTCCTCTGCGTGAAGTGCAAGCGGCCGCAAGAGAGAAGCGGCGGAGTGATCTGCGGCACCCGGTTCGTCTGCCGCACGTGCTTCAGCAGCAGGAAGTTCAAGTCCGTCTTGGGCCGGCAAGGCTAGCTTCGGCATGCTTTCAACGAGCCACCGCGAGAGGCGGTGAAAGCAGTGAGCCAGGGGCGCCCTTGCGGAGCTCAAGGGCCGCTTGGGGTGGCCGATGTCCACATAGAGCCTCCCTGCGCCAGCTGCACTTCCCACCTTGGGCGCCGGGTTCGCCCGCACTGCTGATTGCTCGGTAGCCACGACCGCCTATGGGGGGACGATGACGGTTGATTCGTCGCGCCGACCTGACGCAGCGGCCGATGCCGCTCTGCGCTATGCTGAGCCGATGGAGATCTGGCTGCTTTTGCTTCTTCTTGCGCTCGCGGGTGTGGTGGTCTGGGCATGGTGGCGAATTCGCGTTTCTGCCTCGAGCAGTTCGACCCAACATCCCGGGCAGAAGCAAGTATTCGAGACCACCATGGGTGATCTACGCGACCTGCGTCATGCATTGCGGCCTCTGCAGAAGGATCGCCGGGATCATCCGCCAGGCTGATTCAGGGAGCGCGAGCTCTCAGCGCAATTTCGTACGCCTAAGACGCTTCGCATTCGAGACTGCCTTCCGATGAATCGGTGCGAGCCCGGCGCCTACGATGCGCGAGGTCGCGCTCTGCGCCCGAACAGCGTGTAGCCGAGGCGTAGCGCCGGTCATCAGAGAGAGCGCGAACTGCTGCTGAAAGCGGACCCCTTCCGCGAACATGCCCATCCACGCTTGTGCGACGGCTGCTTGCTTTTCCCGGACCATGCCAGTGAATTCCTTGCGATCACGGCCACTTAGGGTGGGGCCGGCCAGGGCCATGCGCGCGAGCCGATGTGCGATCACCTGCGGTGCCGCGAATCCGAGCTCAGCGAGCTTGACTGCGGTTCGGGTACCTCGGGGCTTTCGCTTCGACTGCATGACCATGGCTCGACTTTAGTGATCAAGCAACGCGACCATTTCCCTGGGGCTAATGGCGACGTGTGCTAGTGCACCGGCTCTTCCTCGTCCTCGTCCAGTGCCCTCGGCCCAGGTCAAACGAGCCCGGCGAGTACCGAGCCGCGCCGCCGCGTCTACAGCGTTTTCAGGAAGTCGATCAGCTGCTGGCGCGACTCGTCGTCGAGACGAGCGAAACGGCTGCGCGCGTGCGACGCCTCGCCCGCGTGCGCCAGGATCGCATCGGCGATCGTCAACGCGCGGCCATCGTGCAGGAACCGAGGGCGCGCGCTCAGGCCCCAAAGGGGCGCGGTCTTGAACTCGCGCCCGGTCGCGGCGCCCTGCTCGATACCGTCACCGAGCTCGCCCATGTCGTGCAGCAGCAGGTCGGAGTAGAGCGGAACGACCTTGTAGGCCAGCGCGGCGACCGGGCTGGCACCGGTCGTCATCGTCGGACGGTGGCAGACATCGCAGTTGAGCTGGTTGAAGATCCGCTGGCCGACCAGCGCCGACGCCGACGCGCGAGCGGTCGGTGGCGGCGCGAGCAGGCGCATGAAGTCGGCGGTGAGATCGATGTCGCTGCGGCCGCTGGCATCTACCGGGTCGTTGATACCCGTCGTGACCATCACCCTGGCCAGCAGCGCCCGGTCGCCGTTGGGTGCGTTCTCGTCCGGAAACAGCCGGCTCGTCACTCCCATCTCGTTGAGATATGCGTCGGCCGCGAAGCCGAGCAGGCTCGCGTGCTGCGCTTTCCAGCCGAGCCGGCCGATGCGCTGCCCGCCGGTAGCGACGTCGGTGATTACCGCGGCGCGGCCGCTGACGCTGTCGGCCTTGCTGCGCTTCTCGTTCTGGAGGATGTCCTCGTCCGGGATCGCCTCGAGCAAGCCGGCGCCGAAGAGCGGCGTCGTGATGCGCTGCCCGACGACGTTGGCCTCCGGGGGCACCGACTCCTGCGCCTCCGGCACGATCGCGCGCGCCTGCAGCAGCGAGCCGCCCTTCTCGACCAGCGGATCGAAGTGGCCGCCGCTGGCGCGTCCGAAGCGCGTGACGGTGGTCGTTCCCGCGCCGCCGCTCACCGGGCCCGAGTGGCAGGACGCGCACGACATGTCGTTGAAGATCGGGCCCAGGCCCCCTTCGGACGTCTCGATGCTCTCGAACTCCTCTCGGCCGGCCTCGAACGCCGCCAGCTGGTCGGGCGTGAGGCCGACCAGGGGCGCACCCAGCTCCGTGACGCTGTCGAGAGGAGGATGAGGCAATGGCGGCACGCGGCGGAGCTTCTGCCGGTGGCCGGTCGGCAAGGTGGACGGTCCCGCCGCCACGGTCAGGGCGATGGCCGTGACGCTCGCGACAAACAGGGTGGCGACTGGGTGACGTGCGCTCATGGAGGATGCTCCGGGTCAGACTCCCTCGCTCGCGTGACCCGCCCCATGCGGCGCCTTGCGAGCGCAGGGCGACCGTACTGCGCATACTTGACACATCCCGGACACAGACGTGACGCAATGCAACCGACGCTGCCCCCGCGCCTGCCGAAGTGATGCCGGTGTGATGTGTCGGGTTGGACACGATCTGCCGATCGAGTGGTGACATTGCAAGCGCCCAATCGACGACCGATGAACGACTTGGGCGCGCTAGCCCGATGGGAGCCGCTCAGCCTTCTCCGCATCCCCGCAGGATCGCCGCAGCAGCCGCATGCAACCCCCTGAGATCGAACGGCGGCCGGCGCGCTGCCTGGTCGTCGACGACGACAACGAGATCCGCGATTCGGTCGCGGACTTCCTCTCCGGCTTCGGCCTCGGAGTTGTCGTAGCGGCCGACGGCCGCTCGATGCGGCGAATCGTTTCCACCGAGCCGGTGGACGTGATCGTGCTCGACATCATGCTGCCCGACGAGAGCGGGCTGCATCTGTGCCAATGGGTGAGGGGCGCCAAGCCCGACATCCCCATCATCATGCTGACCGCGCAGGGGGACCCGGGAAGCCGCGTCGTCGGGCTGGAGCTCGGCGCCGACGACTACCTTGGCAAGCCCTTCGAGCCGCGCGAGCTCGTTGCCCGCATCCACGCCGTGCTGAGGCGGACCCGCGGCGGTGCGTCGGCGCCACGCTCCGACGACGTCGTCCGCTTCGACGGCTGGCAGTTCGACGGCATGCGGCGCCAGCTGGTGTCGCCAGGCAAGGTCGTGATCGCCTTGTCCGGCGCCGAGTTTCGCCTGCTCTCGGCGTTCCTCGAGCGGCCCGGCCGGTTGCTCAGCCGCGACCAGCTCCTCGACCTGACGCGCGCGCCCGGGACCGAGGTGAGCGATCGCAGCATCGACCTCGCCGTCTCCAGGTTGCGGCAGAAATTCAACGCCTCGGGTCGCGCGCCTCATCTCATCAAGACGGTGCGCGGCGAGGGTTATCTCTTCGACGTCCAGATCGAGCCGTGAAACGCTGGCTGCGCGACACGCTGTTCCTGCGCTTGTTCCTGCTGATGTGGGCGACGTTGGTGGTGAGTCACATCGCCGCGTTCGGCTTCGTGACGAGTGGCGTGCTGCCCGGCCAGCATCGGCCACCGGGCCGCGGCGCGGCCGAATTGCCAACATTCCCGTCGCTGCCGCCGACGCCGGGGCTGCCCGGCGAGGCCAGGCGGGTGCCGCCGGCGGAGCCGGGTGCGACTGCGCACACGGTGGCGCCGGCGCTGCGTCCGGAGCCGCCGCGGCTTCCTACGCACCTGCTCGTGATCGACTACGCCGTGCGACTGCTCGTCATTGGCGCCGCGGCGGCGCTCGGCGCCCGCTGGCTCACCGCGCCGGTGCGACGCCTCGTGCAGGCAAGCGACGCCTTGGCGCGATCGCTGCCGGGCAACGACGCCTTGCCGACGCTCGACGAGCGGGCCGGCACTGCCGAGGTCCGCGAGGCAGCACGCGTCTTCAACGGCATGGCACGCGAGCTCGACGCGCAGTTCAGGTCGCGCGGCCTGCTGATGGCGTCGCTCTCGCACGACCTGAAGACGCCTCTGACCCGAATCCGGATGCGCCTCGAGAGCCTTCGTCCTGCGGATGACGCGCTCGTCCAGCGCAGCATCGCCGATATCCACGAGGCCAACGCCCTTCTCGACCTTGCCCTCGGCGCGTTCGGCTCCGGCGTTGACGACGAGCCGGTGCACACCGTCGACGTCGCCGCACTGCTGCAGTCGATGGTCGACGATCGCATCGAACAGGGTCAGCAGCTCGCGTTCACCGCCGAAGGGCTCGCCCTGGCGAGCGCGCGCCCGCTCGCCCTTCGCCGTGTCTTCGACAACCTGCTGAACAACGCCATCCGCTACGGCGAGCGCGCGGACATTCGCGTCGAGCCCGACCGAGAGCGCGTCCGCGTCCGCATCGATGACGCAGGACCGGGAATCGACGCGATGCTTTTCGACTCGGTCTTCCAGCCGTTCTACCGGGTCGAATCTTCGCGCAACCGCTCGACCGGCGGTATCGGGCTCGGCCTCTACATCGCGCGCGATCAGCTGCGACGCCAGGGAGGTGACGTCGTGCTCTCGAACCTCCGAACGGGGCTGCGCGCGGAGGTCACTTTGCCGCGGGCGAGCGATGAGTAGCGTCAGACGGAGAGCCGGCGACGCACCAATGTCATCGCGTACAAACCTTCCCAGTGCCAGCGACATTCCCGCCATTGGTCGACCAGATCGCGCCTGCCCAGACGCTCCGCGAGCATGTCCTGTTCGGCGATCAAGCCGCTCAGCTCACGAATCCTGCGAGCGTGGGCCAAGTCCCACCAGCCCGCCGACAGCGCGCGCCTCAGCGCGGCAATCTCGGTTTTCGCGGCTTCCGGGGTGACCGGTTCGTCGGCAACCAAGTACGCCTCTGCAAAATTCCGGCCCGCCGCAGCCGAGTTGTCGCTGGTTCGCCATTCCAGCAGGCGACGTTGTCGCCTCTTTTGCGACAGTGTGTCCGCTTTGAAATAGTTCGGCTTGTGCGGCACGGCCATCGAAATCGCCGGTTCCTCAAACCTCCTCCAGGATGGCCAGCAACTTCGAAGGATCTACAGGCTTGACAAGGTGATGCGAGAAGCCGGCTGCGCGGGTCTGGGCGCGGTCATTCTGCTGACCGTATCCGGTCACCGCAACGAGGACGGGTTCCTTGGGATGCGGCATCGACTTGAGTCTGCGTGCCAGTTCCAGTCCGTCAATGTCCGGCAGGCCGATATCGAGCAGGTACACATCCGCTGTGCGGGTAGCCGCGCGCTCCAACGCGTCGTGAGGATCGAACTCCGTCCAGACCTCGTATCCCTCTGCCTCCAGCAACATGGAAAGCGTCTGCGCCGCGTCCTTGTTGTCGTCCACCACGACAATCCGCAGCTGCTTGCGCCGTCGAGACTCGGGTTTCGCCGCTGTAGCAGCCGGCTCGTCCGCACTTGCTCCCTGCATCAAGGGCAGGCGCAGCGTGAAGACGCTCCCCTTGCCCGCGCCCTCGCTCCTGCACGCCACTGATCCGCCGTGCAACTCGATCAGACTCTTCACCAGCGCCAAGCCCAGCCCCAACCCACCCGAGGATCGATCAGGGGTGCGTTCTGCCTGCGCGAACAAGTCAAAGACCCGGTCCGTCATCTGGGGTTCGATGCCGATCCCGTCATCGCGCACGTTGATCTCTGTCGTCGTTCCTTGAACGACGGTCTCGACGGAGATGTGACCATCGGGAGGTGTGAACTTGGCGGCGTTGTTCAGCAAGTTCGTGAGCGCCTGCACGAGCCGCTTCTCGTCTGCGAGTACGACCGGTGCATTGGAGGCGTTCTCGATGGCAAGGTGATGGCGTCGTGCTTGCAGGGCCGGGCTGGACTGCTCAACCGCATCATTGATGACACGCCGGATCGCCACCGGCCTCATCTGGAGCTCGATCGTGCCCCGTGTGACGCGGGAAACATCGAGGAGGTCGTCCACGAGGCTTGTGAGATGGTCGCACTGACGAGCCACGACATCGCTCGCCTTGCGCACGCGTTCGTCCTGAACGTTCGAGCGGCGTAGCACTTCTGCGGCGACGCGGATGGGTGCGAGCGGATTGCGGAGTTCGTGCGCGAGCATTGCCAGGAACTCGTCCTTCCGAACGTCGGCCTCTCTCAGCTTCTGGACGGCTTGGCGCGCCTGTTCCTCGGCCCGCTTCACCGTATCGATGTCGACGTTGACGCCGCCGAGTTCCCAAGGCTCGCTGTCGAGCTCCCGATGCCAGTCAGCGTGCGAGAAGAACCAGATGTACTTTCCTTGCGCGTTTCTCAGCCGCACCTGCGAGTTCAGCGATTGGTGACGCTCGTCGTGAAGGATTCGAAGCACCTGCTCTCGGTCGTCCTCGTGGAACAAGCTCAACCATTCGCCCAGGGCCAGGCTTGTAGCGCCAGTTCCATAGCCGAGCAGTCGCTGGAAGTTCTCGCATACATCGACCGTGCCTTTGTCCGGATTCCACTTCCAGCTTCCCGCGTTCGCAGCGCGCAGCACTCGGCGGACCTGCTCTCGCTCCCTGACGCAACCCTCCAGCAGCTTGTGATCGGTGAGGTCCAGGGTGATCTTCGAGAAGCCGAGCAACTCGCCCGCATCATCCTTCAACGCCGTCAAGTTGATGCGTGCCCAGAAGCGACTCCCGTCCTTCTTCCGGCGCCAAGTCTCTTCCTTGTAGAAGCCTTCGGCGGCGGCGGCACGGAGGTTCTCGTGGGCATGCTTGCGCGCCCTGTCCTCCTCCGTATAAAGCAGCTCGAGGTGCTGGCCAATTGCCTCTTCGGCGGAGTAGCCCTTCATCACCTCCGCGGCACGATTCCACGTGGTGATGATGCCGTTCACATCCATGAAGAAGACCGCGACGTCCTCGATCTCCTCGGTCATGAGGCGGTGGAACTCCGAGAGCTGGGATTCGGGAATCGATGAAACGAGATATGGCTTTTCCACGATGAAACGGAATGACTGGTTGAGTGGGCCGATGCGACCCACGCGACCCCAGCGCTGGGTTCCCGGAGGTCCACGGAGCGCCGGACTCGAGCGAGTTCAGCCGGAGGCTTGCACGGAAACAATCCTATTGCTGCATGCCGTCTTTGCCCGTTCCAGGAGTTGCTGCGGCGATCGGCACCAGAACCTGGTTAGCTCGATACGACGCTAGCGACGCCTGCGCTTCTTCGGCCTGGCCGGCGCGCCCAGCGCGGCGCTCCAGAACTCGAGGACCTGCGCGCTCGCGTCGGCGCCGGGCTTCCGCGACGCGCGCGTCAGCTCGCGCGACATGGCCGCCGATGCCTGGCTGCGCGCCGCACCACCGACTGCGTTCGCGCCGCTGAGCCACATGCTCAGGAAGGGGTTTTTCTTGGTCCAGGGATTCTTCATGCTGCGTCGGCCATGGGGTGTCCGCGTTCAAGCCGCCTGAGTCGCGGGCTCCAGGTGAGGAACCTCGAAGCGATCGACGGCCGCGACGATCTCATCCACGGCGGCGTGATGCACCATGTGCCCGGCCGCGGGGACGATGGTGAGCGTGCTGCCGGCGAGCTCGTGGTGCAGTCGCACCGAATGAGCCTCGGGGTCGATCACCTTGTCGTTCGCGCCGGCGACGATCGCGACCGGCATGCGCAGCTCTTGATGGCGCACGCTGCTCGCCTTCGCCTGCGGAATCATGAACGCGGCGTCTTCGGCGTTGGCGCGCAACTGGATCGGCCGGACCATCATCTCGCGCGACAGCGTCGCCATGAAGTGCGCGGGGACCTGGCGTGGGGCGAACATCGTTCGCGCCAGCCGATCGATGAGCAGCCGCGCCGAGACGGCGGTGACGGTGTAGCGCATGACGTCGCCGAGCACCGGCAGCGCGACCGGTGCCGTGAGCAGGGCGTCGATGCGCGCGCTCGGGTAGTAGTAGCCGCTGGCAAGCACGAGACGGCGCACGTCCTCGGGGTGGTCGAGTGCGAGCGCGAGCGCGACCATTGCACCCATCGAATGGCCGACGACCGCCGCCGGCTCGACGCCGAGCTGAGCGAGCGCCGCATGCAGCAGCTCCGCTTGCGCCGCCGGTGTCCAGAGGCGATCGCGGGGCCGGCTGCTATGGCCGAAGCCCGGCCGGTCGAACGCGAGAACGCGGTGATGGCGAGCCAGGCGATCGAACAGGCCGCTCGCCTCGAAATCGCGCTGCGTCACGGTATTGCCGTGGATCAGGACGACGGGCGAGCCTTGCCCTCGTTCGACGACATGAAGGCGGACGCCGTCGACGTCGAGCAGGCGGCCGGCGGGCGGCTGTTCGCGCTCGGCGCGCCGTGAGCGGTGCTCGACCCAGGCAGCGGTCAGGGCCGCACCCAGCAGGGCGACGCCGGCCCAAGCGGTGGTGCGCGAGGGAACGAAGGTTTCGAGATCGGATCGGTTCATTGGACGTCCGCGAAAAGGATTGTTGCGGTGCAATATAAGAAAGGGATGGCGGGTTCGAAGTAGGACGACCTGCCGCCGGCAGGCCGGATCGCGGCGTCGCAAATGAGAGCGGCCAGGGAATTCGCATCCTCGTCAAGGCTCCATCCATCTCCGGTCATGCATGGAGAGACTTATGGACAAGAAACTGCACTTGCTGGATTCGTTCAACACGCTGGGCAGCGACGGTGCTGCCTATAAGGTCATGGCTTACGAACACCTGCTGCGGGTCGACCTGTTGGCCGATGGCCAGGACCGGTGGGAGCCCACCGGCGTGACCGAATATCGGCTCGCTTCGGGCGAGCGTGTCGACGTGGCGCCGGATGGTGCGATGCGCGTCGTGCCCACCGGGGTCGAGCTGCAGCGGGCCGGCGCCGAACCGGCGCCGAGCCTCGACAAGGCAGCCCCGCGCAGGGGATCGGTTCGCCATTGAGCCATGCCAGGTGCGCTTGGTTCACGTCCCGCGAGCGGGGCGGGCCGTCGCCGAGCGCGGGATCTGTGAGCTGCTCTCCAGCGACAAGCCGGTAGCGTCGGCGGGCCCGTGGGCCCGTCGACACCCGAGGCGGCCGCTCAGGCTGCGGCCGCCATACCCCGCGCGGGCTAGTGACGATCCGCGCGCGGCGCCGGCGTGCTGGTGCTGCTGCTGCCCATGCCCGACGAGCCGCGATTCGCGCTACCGCTGGTGGAGCGGCCGGTCGTCGCGCTGTTGCCCGAGCCCATCGAGCCGGTGGCCGAGCCCGTGCCGGAGGTCGAGCTGTTGCCGCTCATGCTGCTGCCGGTGCTACCAGCGGTAGACCCGGTGCTCGACGAGCTCGAGCTGTTGCCACTGGTGCTGCCGGTGCTGCCGGTGCCGCTGGCGGTAGAGCCCGTGCCCGAGCTGTTGCCGCTCATGGCGCCGGTGCCGCCAGAAGTCGACGAATTGCCCGAGCCCATGCTGCTGCCGCTCGAGTTGCCGGTGCCGCCCGTCGCCGTGCCAGTGCCTGAGCTGTTGCCGCTCATGCCGCTGGTGCCGCCGGACGTCGTCGCATTGCTCGAGCCCGAGTTCGTGCCGCTTCTGCTGCCGCTGGTGCCGCCAGTGCCGCTGGTGCCGCCAGTGCTGGTGGTGCCGCCAGTACCGCTGGTGCCGCTGGTCGTCGAACCGGTGCTGCCCGTGCTGCCGGTCGTACCGGTCGAGCCTTGCCCGCTCGTGGCACCGCCGGTGGTGCCGGAGGTCGAGCCGGTGCCCGAGGTCTGCGCGTAGGCAACGGCTGTCGCCGCGCAGATGGTGATCGCCGAAGCGATCGCGAGAGTACGTTGAGTCATGTCTGTCCTTTCGTCGAGGCGGAATGTGTCGCGTGGAGTCGGCCCGCGTCGGGCGAGCCGTGGCTTGGTTCGGCAAGGCCCGTGCCGAGAAGCGCTTCTCGCGCGGCGCCTTCTCGAACGAAGGCATGGGCATTGCCGACAGCAAGGCGATGACCACCCTTCATCGAAGCGCTTTGTTCCGGCGATCGCGCAGCGTCGCCGTCTTGCTGGCGGCGGCGTCCTTGCTCGGAGTGGCCTCGTGCGATCGCGAGCCACGGCTCGGTCGGCCTGCGCCGGAGGCCGCCGCATCCGGCGTCGGGCTCGCCTCGCAGCCGGACTTCCGCGACGCGATCGTCGGCGCCGACATGAAGGCGCTGGTCCGGTGGGTCGTCGCGACCGACGATCACGGCCTTCGGCCGTTCGCGGTGGTCGACAAGCGCGAAGCCCGCATCCACGTCTTCGACGACCGCGGCCGCCTCGTCGAGTCCGCGTCGGTCCTGCTCGGCCAGGCGATCGGCGACGACTCGGTGCCGGGGATCGGCAGCAAGGCCATCGCCGACATCCCTCCCGAGGAGCGGACGACGCCGGCCGGCCGGTTCGTGACCATGCCGGGTCGCAACGCCAACGACCGGCCGGTCGTCTGGGTCGACTACGACGGCGGCGTCTCGATGCATGTCGTCATCACCGGAAACCCTGGCGAGCAGCGGCTCGAGCGCCTCGCGTCGTCCGACCCGGCGCGGCACCGGATTTCGTGGGGCTGCATCAACCTGCCGGCGGACTTCTTCCAACGCGTCGTCCAGCCGACCTTCGCCGAACCGGGTGGCATCGTCTATGTGCTGCCGGAGACACGGCTGCTCGGCGATGTCTTCGCGATGACGTCGAGCGCGGTCCGGAGATAGAGGCACTTCCCGAGCTGCTCGCGCCTCGCCGGTGTCAGGCGCCGGTGGGCGAGTTAGTCGAGCTTGCGGTCCTCGTCCTTGGCCTGCGCCATCGCTTCGGGCTCGATGTCCTCGGCCGCACGATTGGCGCGAACGAAGTAGCCCCAGGCGGCGACGAGCAGCGCCACGCCGACGACGCACGCCGCGGCGTGCGGCAGCAGCGTCATGTCTTCGTGCAGCGCCTTCATCGTGCCGACCAGGGCTTCGACGGCCAGCGCGATCGCGATGACGACGATGAAGCGCGACAGGAAGCGGCGCACCCGCGTCGGCGCGCTGACGTGGGCTTCGCGGACGACCTCTTCCTCGGCGATGGTCTGCGCGATCTGCAGCGCGACGACCGCGACGGCCGTGACTCCCATGGCCTCGATCAGCGTCACGGCCGAGCCCTCGTCCAAGCCGCCGGCGACGGTCTGCCAGAGCGAGCGCAGGGCCGCGCCAAGGAGCATGAACGCGATCAGCGCGAACACCGCGGCAAGGACACCGTGGACGACCGCGAAGAGGCGCATGACCCATCTCATCGTCTGCGCCCGGCAAGCGTCGCGCCGGCACGGCTGGCGGTTCCGATCACGTCGGACCGCAGGCGGCTCAAGAAGCGGCGAGCTTGAAATCCTTGTCGTCTGGACGCTGAACCGAGGCACCCCCATCGCGGGGCCCCCACGTCGCGCCTCGCGGAGGGATACTCACGCCACTGCTCGCTTCTACGACTCCTACATGCTGTCGCGCCGGAACTGGGTCGTCGAGTTCATAGGCCACGTCCTGAGGCGAGGGCTCTCTGACGATCCCGACTGGGTCTTCGGCACCGCCGCCGAGTTGCACCCCGAGCTGGGCGACCTGGATCCTTGCTTCGCGGCGGACTCGGCCTTCGGGCCCGAGGGCTTGCAGCCGCGGCAGACCAGCCAGTGACGATCGACGGCCACCAGCACGCCAGCATCGCGGAGGCGGAATCGTGCCGCGTCATCGCGCCGGCCGCGCCCCTCTACGGTTGAGGGGCTCGAGTCGCCTCAGTGCTTGATGTCTCGCTTCTCCTGGCGACCGTCTTGCTTGGTGTCGCGCTTGTCCTGGCGGCATTCGGCATTGTTCTTCTGGTCGGCGGCCTTGCAGTCGACCTTGTTCTTGCGTGCTTGATCTTTTGAGTCCTGCTTCGCGTCCCGGCCGTCGCGCCGCTGCTCCGCCTGATCGGTGGCCAGGGCGACTCCCGACAGGGCCAACAGCCCCGCGCCGATCAAAGCACCGGCGGTCCGGCTCCAACGTCCGTGTTTCGAGTGAATCATTCGCTGCTCCAATGCATCAGTTTGAGATCACCGTCCCCGCAATTGCAGCCGAGGCCGCCCGTCGTTGCTGTGCGCGCATCCGGGCAAGACCATTGTGGCAGTCCACGCGAACATCGTCTCGGTCGCTTCCGAGACAAACATGTACTAAGTGACCTGCCGGGCACCGACCCTCATCGAACGTCTGGGCGCTCGCTCGCCTGGAGAAATCTCCGAACGACATCGTCCAAACGTCGGTTGAGGGCATGTGGGTCGTCCAGCATCACGAAGTGGCCCGCATCCGGCAGCAACTGGACATCGATTCCCCGACGCCGGGCAGCCTCGACGTTCGTGGCCTGCCAATAGGGCGAATTGATCAGCGCGACGGGCGCCCTGATCTCATCGAGGCCTGCTCGGAGATTTCGGCCGTTGCCCATGCTCGATTCCAGCGCTTCAGTCGCCACCGCGACGTTGAAAGCGACGATGGTGGAGATGATCGCCTCGGCGTGATCGGCATCGAAGCTCGATGTGAACCACGGCCGAGCGAAGCCGCGGGCTGCCTTGGCATAGTCGGTGCGAAACGGAGCCATGAACGCCGCCACTTCTTCCGGCGAGCGCTCCTTGTCCACGTCCCACAGAGTGTCGACGCCGACGAGACCCGTGACGACGCTTCCCAGGTGGCGCGCCGCCTCGACGATGACCCCGCCGCCCATCGAGTGTCCGATCAACACGACCGGCTCCGGCCCGAGGTGTTTCACGACGGCAATTACGTCTTGGGCAAAGGCGGAGATCGTGAACTTCCTTCGGTCCTGTCCCGACTCGCCGTGCCCCGCGAGGTCGAGACAAACAACGCGGTAGCGCGGCGCCAGATGATCGGCTTGGCGGCCCCAAATATGGCGGTCGCAACACCAGCCGTGCACGAAAACCAGCGTCGTTTCTCCCTCCCCGCGCAGGTCGTAGCGGATCGAAACACCGTCTTCCGAGATGACTGCATCGCTTCGTTGCAAGATCGAATCTCCGCGGCTGGCAACCTCCCGATCCGAGCGTTCGCCGCAGGAGAGGTGCGCGAGTGTGGGAGCGCCGGTCCGCAGGGTCAAGTCCGCACTGGCGCGGGACACCGAGCCCTATCAATCCGCGAGCAGCTCGCGCGCCTTGCCGATGCCGAACTTCCAGACCTTGCCGAGGTCGACGTGGGGCATGCTCGGAATCTCTGACGGATCGACCGCGACGTCGACGACAACCAGGCCCGGCTCAGCCAACGCGCGCGCGATCGTGTCGCGCAGCGCGGCGGGTTTCGTCACCCTGAAGCCGCGGCCGCCGCACGCCTCGGCGATCATCGCGAAATCGGGGTTGCGCATGCCGGCGCCGGCCTCGAATGCGGGCATGCCCGCTTCTTCCATTTCCAGGTGGACCAGACCCCAGCCTCGGTTGTTGAAGACGACGACCTTGACGGCCAGCTCGTGCTGCGCCGACGTCGCGATCTCCTGCATCAACATGCCGAATCCGCCGTCGCCGCACATGACGATCACTTGCCGCCCGCGATCGAGTGCCTGCACGCCGTTGGCGATGCCGAGCGCGGTGCCGACGGCTGCGTTGTTGAACGAGCCGGTGACGATCTGCCGGGCGCGCGGTCGAAGCCAGTTGCCGGTCCACAAGGTCACCTCGCCGGTGTCGACGCAGAACACCGCATCGTCGCCGGCGAGATCGCTGACGACGCGGGCGAGTGCCTGCGGGTGGATCCGGTCGGCGCTGCGGGCGGGGTCCGCCTTCGCCTCGAGCATCTCCTGCCAAGCATGCCATTCCTTCTGCATCGCCGTCAGGAAGGCGGCATCGTTCTTCGCGTCGACGCGCTCGAGCAGCGCCGCGAGAGCGGGTCGGCTCGAGCCGACGACAGGAAGCGTGACCGGCAGGCGACGGCCGATCACGGCAGCGCGCTCGTCGATCTGGATCACCTTCGCCTTCTCCGGAAGGAACTCGGTGTAGGGATAGTCGCTGCCGATCATGAGCAGCAGATCGCAGCCGTGCACGCTTTCGTGCCCGGCCTTCGAGCCGATCAGGCCGAGGCCGCCGACGACACGCGCGTCGTCGAAGTCGAACTGGTCGAGCGCGCGATACGTGTGGACGACCGGCGCTTTCAGGCGGTCCGCCAGCGCGAGCACTTCCGCGGTCGCAGCCGCCGCTCCGTGGCCGACGAACAGCGTCACCTTCGCTGCGGCGTCGATCAGGCGCGCGGCGGCCTCGATGTCGCTGTCCGCAGGAATCGACTCGGGCCGCGGCCGCAGCGTCGCGTTGCTGAGCGCCGGCTTCGAGGTCTTGGAGGCAAAGACGTCCTGCGGAATGTTCAGCAGGGCCACGCCGCGCTCGCTGTACGCGGTCGCGATCGCCTCGTGGATCTGTGCCGGTGCCGCGTCGGCGGAAACGATCGATGCCGAGTACACGCACGCGTCGCGGAACGCCTGCACGTGGTCGGCTGCCTGGAGGTAATCGATGCCGCCGAGATTCGTCGGCACGTCGCCCGCGATCGCCAGCACCGGCGCGTGGTCGTGGCGCGCCTCGTAGAGCCCTGCGAGCAGATGGGTGGCGCCGGGCCCCGTCGTGCCGGCGCACACGCCGAGGCGGCCGCTCACCTTGGCCTGGCCCGCGGCGGCGAGCGCGGCGCCCTCCTCGTGGCGGACGCCGAGCCAGGCCATCCGCTCGTCGCGCCGGATCGCATCGGTGAACGCGTTCAGGGCGTCGCCGACGACGCCGAACACCTGGTGCGCGCCGATGTCGCCGAGCGTGCGGGTCAGCAGCTCGCCAACGGTGTGGGCCAAGCCAGGCCCCCTACTTCCCGGGTGCGCTCGCGCCGCCGGCCGTCGCGCCCGAGCTCTTCAGCGGCGAACCGTCGCGGGCGTTCTTGGTCTGCATCGAATCCGACGTCGTCGGTGCCTTGGAACCACTTCCCGTCTCGGCGCCGGACGTGGTGCTCGTCGAGTTGCTGGACGTGCCACCCGCGCCGTGGTCGGTAGAGCCTTCGCCCATGCCAGCTTTCGACTGACTCTTGCCCTTCGAGCCTTTCGCCGGTGCGCTCGATCCGTGTGGCGACGCCGCCGTCGCACCGGTCGCACCGGCGTTCGTTTGCGCATGGGCGGCGCCGGTGGCCAACAGCGCTGCGCAGGTGACATGCATCAAGAGGGTCTTGGTCACGATCACTGTCCTGGAGTGGATGTGAATCGGTAACGGCAAGGCCTGTGCCTGTGAGGGCGTCTGCCGCGGCATCCCGATCCAGTGATCGGCCTTCGGGAAGCTGCCGCCATTCATGTCCTCGGCTCATAGAGCCATGCCGCGTCGCCGTGATTCACCAGGCGGTGCCATCGGTACATTGGTCGCTGAAAGATGGCGGCGTCGCGCGTGAGGCCGATCGACCCCGCCGCAGCGAAGAAAGGGAATTCACTCGATGAATAGCAGGACTTCGATCGCGGGCGCGTCCATCGCCCTGGCCGGCTTCGTCTGCGTCGTTGCTGCAGGTGCAGCCGACGCACAGACAAATGCCGCCTCACAGGAGATCGTCCGCGCCGGAACACAACCCTCGCAGCAAGGACCGACGGATTACTTCACCGGCCGCGTCCGGGTCGACCCGGTCTGGGCTGCCAATGCCGACATCAATGCCGCGGGCGGGCTGGTCACTTTCGAGCCTGGCGCTCGCTCGGCCTGGCACACCCACCCGCGGGGACAGCGTCTCATGGTGATCTCGGGCGCGGGGTTGACCCAGGAGTGGGGCAAGCCCGTGCAACCGCTGCGGCCAGGTGATGTCGTGTGGTGCCCGCCGGGCGTCAAGCACTGGCACGGCGCAACGTCGACCACGGCCATGACCCACCTGCACGTGACCGGCTCCGAGCCGGATGGCAAGAACGTCACCTGGATGGAGAAGGTCAGCGATGAGCAATACGACGCCCGCTAGGCGCGGCCGCGCTTCTTCACTGAGCCTGGTCGCGGCCCTCGCGCTCGTGCTGGGCCCTTCCCTTGCCTGGAGTGGTGCCGTGGACACCGAGAAGACGGCGCCATCGGCGCACGCCCTGTCGACGAAGCAGCAGGCCATCGTCCCCATTGCTGCTGCGATGGCCCTGGGCAACACGTCGCAGCTCGACGTGGCGCTGAACCAGGGCCTGGACGCAGGGCTGACCGTGAGCGAGGTCAGGGAGGTCCTGGTCCAGCTCTATGCCTACACCGGCTTTCCGCGCAGCCTGAATGCGCTCGGCCAGCTGATGACGGTGCTGGACGCGCGCAAGCAGCGCGGCATCCAGGATGCGGCCGGACGCGAGCCGAGCGCCCTGCCTCGCGACACCGACATGCTGGCGCTCGGCACGTCGAACCAGACGAAGCTCGTGGGCGTACCGGTCAAGGGTCCCCTGTTCGATTTCGCCCCTGCCATCGACGACTTTCTGAAGCGGCACCTGTTCGGCGACATCTTCGCCCGCGACAACCTCGATTGGCAAAGTCGCGAGCTCGCGACGGTCGGCGCGCTGGCGGCGATGCCCGGCGTCGAATCGCAGCTGCAGTCGCATATCGCCGTCAGCCTGAACGTCGGCTTGACGGCAGCGCAGCTGCGCCAGCTGGCGGCCGTGCTGGGAGAAGCGGGTCAGGCCGACGCCGCCGCGCGCACGCGCGTCGCGCTGGAGCGGCACCTGGCAAGCCCGGCCAAGTGAAGGTCGTCCGCACCTCGGGATCGAGTGGTTCCAAGAGGCTCACGTCGTCTTGTGGCGGATCGCGTCGATCACCAACCGCAGCGCGCGCGACGCGTTGCGATGGCTGGGATAGTAGGCGTACAGCCCGGGGAAGTTCGGACACGAGTCGTCCATGACCCGGACGAGGCGTCCCGCATCGACATGTGGCTGAGTCAGCTCCTCGGGCAGGAACGCCAGCCCGTAGCCGCTCAAGGCCGCGTTCAGCATCTGATAGGCGCCGGTGAACGTCACCTGCCCGGCGACACGGACCTCGGTGTCCCGCCCGTCCCGGCGCAATTCCCAAGCGTAGATACCGCCGCTGGAAAGTCGCAGCGTGATGCAGTTGTGCCGGACCAGATCGTTCGGGTCGGCAGGAATCCTGTGCGTTTCGAAGTACCGCGGTGAGGCGACGATCGTCATCGGCACGTCGGGGGTGAGGCGCACGGCCACCATGTCCTTTTCCACCTGATCGCCGTAGCGCACGCCGATGTCGAAGCGCTCGGCGGCGACGTCGATCAGGCGATAGTCGGAGCTGATCTCGAGATGCACGTCGGGGTACTGCTCGAGGACGGCAGCGAGTCTCGGCCAGAGGACCTGGTCGATCACGTGGTCGATCGCGGTGATCCGAATGACGCCCGTCGGCTTGTCGCCGAGGTCACTGACGGCCGTGAGCTCGGCCCCGATCTCCGCCAGCCGCGGCCCGACGTTCTGGACCAGGCGTTCGCCGGCGTCGGTGGGCGAGACGCTGCGCGTGGTCCGCGTCAGCAGCCGCACGCCCAACCGGGCCTCCAGCGCGCGAACCGCGTGGCTGAGCGCCGATTGCGACATCCCAAGCCTGGCCGCTGCCTTCGTGAAGCTGCGTTCCTCGGCCACTGCGAGGAACAGGTACAGATCGTTGACGTTCTCACGCGACATGGCGGTCTCGAGCGACGTGAAGAATTTGCCCGCCCCATTCTTACCTCGATTGATCGATGCGATCCATAGCTCCATGCCGTTTCGGGTACTCGCGCGGAGGGCATCGAGTGCCAACATGAATCCCTGACATCGATGCATTCGCATCCTTCATTCCGCAGGACGTCACATGACATTCCCGATTCACGCAGCAGCCGAACTCTCGAACGGCAACCGAGGTCGTCGTGAACCCCTGCGGATCGCCGGCGCCGGTGCCGTGAAGGCCAGAGTGCTCTCCACCGGGGGCGCAGCCCTCGCCGCAGAGCGCCCGGCTCGGCCCGGTGCGGCGCCGCCAAACACCGCGCATTGGGGCGGCGTCTTCGCGATGACCCTGTGCGTCTTCGCGCTGATCGCTTCCGAGTTCATGCCCGTCAGCCTCCTGACGCCGATCGCGTCGGCACTGCAGGTGAGCGAGGGCCTGGCGGGACAGGGGATCGCCATCTCCGGCGCCTTCGCCGTCCTCACGAGCCTGTCGATCCCGCACGTCTCGCGACGCGTCGACCGCAGGACGCTGCTGCTGTCCTTGACGGCGCTGATGGGCGTCTCCGGCGCCGTCGTCGGCGCCGCCGATGGCTATCTGGCGTACATGGCGGGCCGGGCGCTGATCGGCGTGGTCGTCGGCGGCTTCTGGTCGATGTCGGCCGCGACGGCGATGCAGCTCGTTCCGGCGGCCGATGTTCCTCGCGCGCTCGCCATGTTCAACGGCGGCAATGCGCTGGCCACGGTCGTCGCGGCACCGGTCGGCAGCTACCTCGGCGCGATGATCGGCTGGCGCGGTGCATTCTTCTTCCTGGTGCCGATCGCCGCGGTGGCGTTCGTCTGGCAGGGGTTCACGCTTCCCTCGATGCCACCGCGACAGGGCCCGCTCGGCTCGAGCAGCATCCTCATGCTCTTGAAGAGACGCCTGGTGATGTTCGGCACGCTGGCTGTCGGCGTGTTCTTCATGGGCCAGTTCGCGCTGTTCACATACCTGCGTCCCTTTCTGGAGACGGTGACCCGTGTCGACGTGTCGACACTGTCCCTGATCCTGCTGGCGCTGGGCGTCGCCGGCTTCGTCGGCACCACGGCCATCGGCTTCTTCCTGAAGCGAGTCGGCTTGTACGAGACCTTGGCCGTCATCCCGGTGGCGATGGCGGCGATCGCGGTGGCGCTCGTCGTCGTCGGTGCGTCGACCGCGGCCACAGCGGTCCTGCTGACCGTCTGGGGTCTCTTTGCCACGGCGGCGCCGGTGGGCTGGTGGCTGTGGCTGGCACGGTCTCTTCCCGACGACGCGGACGCGGGTGGCGGCCTCATGGTGGCGGTGGTTCAGCTCTCCATCGCGCTCGGCTCCACCCTCGGAGGTCTGCTGTTCGACAGGAGCGGTCATGCAGCGACGTTCGCGTTCAGCGCCGGCTTGCTGCTGACCGCCGCAGGGCTGGTGTTCGCGACGAGCCGCGCGGGCCGGCTGCGCGCGGCTTGACGCGTCGGGAGATCCGTCCAATGCACACGCACGAGCGCATCACTTTTGCCCTGCGCTGAGTCGAGCGCGCTGCGATCGGACGGCCGGGACCGCAGGCATGGCGGGAACAACTCCTGCCAAGAACACATTGATGGAGAAACGTTGATGGAACAACCGACATTTCAGCTATCTCGACGGGAGCTTCTGATGACAGGTGCAGCTACGGCCGCTGGCGGCGCGCTCTCGCCCGTCCACGCCCAGAAGGCATCACCTGCAGACACGCCCAGCGTCGCCAGGGTGTCCCTTCAAGTCAATGGCAAGCGTCAGGAACTCGAGCTCGACACTCGCACGACGCTGCTCGATGCCCTGCGAGAGCATCTGCACTTCACCGGCACCAAGAAAGGGTGTGACCAAGGCCAATGCGGTGCTTGCACCGTGATCGTCGACGGACGTCGCATCAATTCGTGCCTGACGCTGGCGGTGATGCACCAGGGTGCCGCCGTGACGACCATCGAAGGCCTCGGCACGCCGCAGCAGCTGCATCCGATGCAGGCCGCATTCGTCAAGCACGACGGCTACCAGTGCGGCTATTGCACGCCGGGCCAGATCTGCTCCGCCGTCGCCGTGCTCGAGGAGATCAAGGCCGGCGTGCCCAGCCACGTCAGCGCCGACCTGACCGCACAGCCCCTGCTGAGCGCCACCGAGCTGCGCGAGCGCATGAGCGGCAACATCTGCCGCTGCGGCGCCTATTCGAACATCCTCGACGCGATCGCCGAGGTCGCCGGGAGGACGGCATGAGACCGTTCACGTACGAACAGGCACGCACGCCGGCCGAGGCCGCCGCCGCGGCCGCCCGGACCCAGGGCGCGAAGTTCGTCGCCGGCGGCACCAACCTGCTCGACCTCATGAAGCTCGAGATCGAGACGCCGACGCACTTGATCGACGTCAACGGCCTGGGCCTCGACAAGATCGAGCCGACGCCGGACGGTGGCTTGCGCGTCGGCGCGCTGGTCCGCAACACCGACCTGGCTGCCGACGCGCGCGTCCGGCGCGACTACGCGGTGCTCTCGCGCGCCCTGCTGGCCGGCGCGTCGGGCCAGTTGCGCAACATGGCGACGACCGCGGGCAACCTGCTGCAGCGCACGCGCTGCCCCTACTTCTACGACACCCACCAGCCCTGCAACAAGCGCGTCCCCGGAAGCGGGTGCTCGGCGATCGGCGGCTACAGCCGCCAGCACGCCGTGGTCGGCAGCAGCGAGGCTTGCATCGCCACCCATCCGAGCGACATGGCGGTGGCGATGCGCGTCCTCGACGCGACGGTCGAGACGACGCGGCCGGACGGCAACTCGCGTCGCATTCCGATCGCCGACTTCTACCGCCTGCCGGGTCAGACGCCGCACATCGAGACGACCCTCGACCGCACCGAACTGATCACGGCGGTCGTGCTGCCCCAGCCGCTGGGCGGCGCGCACGTCTATCGCAAGGTGCGCGACCGCGCCTCGTACGCTTTCGCCCTGGTGTCGGTCGCAGCGGTGGTGCAGCGCGACGGCAGCGGGCGAGTCGCGCTCGGCGGCGTCGCGCACATGCCCTGGCGCGTCGAAGCCGCCGAGTCGGCGCTGCCGCGCGGCGCTGCGCCGGCGGCAGAGCGGCTGCTCGCCGGGGCCCGCCCGACGCCCGACAACGCCTACAAGCTGCCGCTGGTCGAGCGAACCCTCGCCGCCGTGCTCGAGCAAACGAGGAGCCGCGCATGAAGTTCGACACGCCCGCCGGTGAGAACCCGATCGACCGCAAGAAGGCGATCGGCCGGCCGACGCCACGCATCGACGGCCCTCTCAAGACCACCGGCACCGCTCGCTATGCCTACGAGCGCAACGACGTCGCGCCGCGCGCGGCGTACGGCTACGTGCTGACGAGCGGCATCGCCAAGGGCCGCATCCGTTCGATCGACATCGCGGCGGCGAAGGCCTCGCCTGGCGTGCTCGCCGTGGTCACCGCGGAATCCGCCGGCACGCTCGGTCAGGCAAAGACGCACTACGCCAGGCTGCTCGGTGGCCCCGAGATCCAGCACTATCACCAGGCCGTCGGCGTCGTCGTCGCCGACACGTTCGAACAGGCACGTTGCGCGGCCGGGCGCGTCCGGATCGAGTACGAGAAGCAGTCGGGCCGCTATGACCTGTCCGCCCAACTCGAGACCGCCCCGCTCACGGGCGGCGACACGGGCGAAGGGAGCGGATCGCCGCCGGTGCAGCGCACCGGGAATTTCGAGGCCGCGTTTGCCGCTGCCGCGGTCAAGGTCGATGCCTGGTACTCGACCGCGGACGAGAGCCACTCGATGATGGAGCCGCACTCGACCACCGCAGCCTGGCAGGGCGACTCGGTGACGCTCTGGACGTCGAACCAGATGATCGACTGGGCGGTGCGCGACCTCGCGGAGACGCTCCTGATTCCGCGCGAGAAGATCCGGGTCGTCTCGCCCTTCATCGGTGGTGGCTTCGGCTCGAAGCTGTGGATCCGCAGCGACGCCGTGCTCGCCGCGCTCGGCTCGCGGGCAGCGGGCGGACGTCCGGTCAAGCTCGCGCTTGCGCGAGCCCAGGTGCCCAACAACACCGTGCACCGTCCGGCGACGATCCAGCACATTCGCCTCGGTGCCAACCGCGACGGCAAGCTCGATGCGATCGCGCATGAGAGCTGGTCCGGCAACCTGCCTGGCGGCAAGCCGGAAACCGCCACCAGTCAGACCCGACTCCTCTACGCAAGCCCGAATCGCATGACGTCGATGCGCCTGGCCGCGCTCGACCTGCCCGAAGGAAACGCCATGCGCGCGCCGGGCGAGGCGCCGGGGATGCTGGCGCTCGAGATCGCGATGGACGAGATGGCCGAGAAGCTCGGACTCGATCCGGTCGAGTTCCGCATTCGCAACGACACCCAGGTCGACCCCGAGAAGGCGGACCGGTATTTCTCGCAACGGAATCTGATCCGATGCCTTCGCACCGGCGCCGAGAAGTTCGACTGGAGCAAGCGCAATCCGCGACCGGGCATTGCCCGAGACGGTCCCTGGCTCGTCGGGATGGGGATGGCGGCCGCGTTCCGGAACAACCTGCTCGTGAAGTCGGCAGCACGGGTGCGCCTCGACGGCCGCGGCACGGTGACCGTGGAGACCGACATGACCGACATCGGCACCGGCAGCTACACCATCATCGCCATGACCGCGGCCGAGATGATGGGCGTGGGTGTCGACAAGGTCGTCGTGCGCCTCGGCGATTCGGCCTTCCCGGTCTCTGCCGGATCGGGCGGGCAGTTCGGCGGCAACAACTCGACCGCCGGCGTGTATGCCGCCTGCGTCAAGCTGCGCGAGGCGGTGGCGTCGAAGCTCGGCCTCGATGCCCAGCAGGCCGTGTTTGCCGACGGGCAGGTGCGAGCGGGCGGGCGCAGCGTGCCGCTCGCGCAGGCTGCAGCCGACGCCGAACTCGTCGCCGAAGACGGCATCGAGTACGGCAGCCTCGACAAGAAGTACCAGCAGTCGACCTTCGGCGCCCATTTCGTCGAGGTCGGCGTCGACGCCTTCACCGGCGAGACCCGGGTGCGACGCATGCTCGCTGTCTGCGCGGCGGGGCGGATCCTCAACCCGCTCGCGGCGCGCAGCCAGGTGATCGGCGCGATGACGATGGGTGTCGGCGAGGCGCTCATGGAGCACCTGGCCGTCGACAAGCGGCCCGATCGCGGCTTCTTCGTCAATCACGACCTCGCCGGCTACGAGGTGCCGGTGCACGCCGACATCCCGCACCAGGACGTGATCTTCCTCGACGAGACCGATCCCATCTCGTCGCCGATGAAGGCCAAGGGAATCGCGGAGCTCGGCATCTGCGGCGTCGGCGCGGCGGTGGCCAACGCCATCTACAACGCGACCGGCGTCCGGGTCCGCGACTACCCGATCACGCTGGACAAGCTGCTGGCGCGCCTTCCTGCGGCGGCGTAGCACTCGGTCAGCGGTCTCGACCGGGGAACGCCCTTGTAAGAACAGTCCGATCCACCTGTCGGACGACTTCGGCGCGCGGAGCACACCCGTGGCCGCGCTCGTCCCGATGGGCATACTTCCGAGCGGCCCGGGCGGGCCAAGGGAAGGGGAGCCCGAATTGGACAGAATTGGTGAGCGCGCGTCATTGGGGGTCCAAGGTCTGGACGATGTGCTGCGAGGCGGCCTCATCCGCGGCCGCCTGTACCTGCTCGATGGCAACCCCGGCGCAGGCAAGACGACGCTCGCTCTACAGTACCTTCTCGAAGGCCTCAGGGCAGGTGAACGCGGCCTCTACGTCACCCTGTCCGAGACCAAGGAGGAACTCGCGTCGGGCGCTCGTTCGCACGGCTGGTCGCTCGACCAGGTCGAGATCCTGGAGCTGATCGCCAGCGAGGAGGATCTCGACGGCGAGGCGGACATCACGATGTACCACCCGGGCGAAGTGGAGCTCACCAGGACGACGCGCCGCGTCCTCGAAGCCATCGAGCGCGTTCGCCCGGACCGGATGGTCCTCGACTCGCTCTCGGAGCTGCGCCTGCTGGCGCAGAGCTCGTTGCGCTATCGGCGGCAGATCCTTGCTCTCAAGCAATTCTTCGTCGGCCGCAAATGCACTGTGCTCCTGCTCGACGATCGGACGGCGGAGGGTCCGGATCTTCAATTGCAGAGCATCGCGCACGGTGTGATTTCGCTGGACCACCGGTCGCCAGCCTACGGCCAGTCGCAGAGGCAGCTGCAGGTCATCAAATTCCGGGGCAGCAACTTTCGCAGCGGCTTTCATGACTTCGCGATCCGCACCGGCGGCCTGGAAGTATTTCCGCGCCTGACGGCTTCGGAGCACGGCGTCGACTTCGAACGCGTGCCCATTGCCAGCGGCGTGGCCGCCCTCGACGCCCTCCTCGGCGGCGGTGTCGACCGTGGCACCAGCACCTTGCTCGTCGGACCGCCGGGCTGCGGCAAGTCCACCGTTGCGGTTCAGTACGCGGCGGCGGCAGCGGCTCGCGGCGACCACGCCGCCATCTTTGCCTTCGACGAATCCCGCTCCATTCTCCTGGCGCGATCGAAAGGCCTCGGTCTCACGATCGAGGAAGGCCGCGGCCCCGGCGAAATCATGATCCGGCAGATCGATCCTGCGGAAGTGGCGCCCGGCGAATTCGCCCAGCTCGTCCGGGCCGCGGTTCAAGACGACCAGGCCCGGGTCGTCATCATCGACAGCCTCAACGGCTACCTCAATGCAATGCCGGAGGATCAGTTCCTGACGGCGCAGCTGCACGAGCTTCTCTCCTTCCTGAACAACGAGGGTGTGGCGACGTTTCTGATCGTGGCGCAGAGCGGCCTGATGGGCGGCAACATGCGCGCTCCCGTCGATGCCAGCTACCTGGCCGATGCGGTGGTCATGATGCGGATGTATGAGCATGTCGGGAAGGTGAAAAAGGCCATCTCCGTTCTCAAGAAGCGGAGCGGCTCGCACGAGGAGGCGATCCGACAAATCTGGTTCGACGCCGAAGGGATCCACCTGAGCGAGCCGTTGACGCAGCTCCGGGGCGTGCTGAGCGGCGTCCCCGTCGACAACTCGGGTCCGGTCGCGGCCCGAGGCGCCGAATGAAGGCGTCGTCATGACCGAATCGCCTGCGGACAACGAGCTCCGCGTCCTGGTCGTCGCGCCAACCCGCCGTGATGGCGAGATCACGTGCGAGCTGCTCGAGCGGGAGAAAGTCGAATGCATCATTTGCCCTGGCGTTCGACATATCACCGACGAGCTGGCCTCCGGCGTGGGGGCCCTCGTGCTGACGGACTCGGCGCTACGGGATTCAGGGATGAGCCTCCTCGTGAAGGCGATCCAGCAGCAACCTCCCTGGTCGGACGTACCAACCTTGCTGCTCACCCGGGACCGCCTCGATTCGCCCACTGCCGCCGTCCGCTCGCTCGAAGCACTCGGCAACGTCACCGTGCTGGACCGGCCTACGTCGGCGCGGGCGATGGTCAGCGCGGTGAAGTCGGCGTTGCGCGCGAGGCGGAAGCAATATCAGATCCGAGATCAGCTGGTCGAGCAACGAAAGGCCGACGAGGCGCTGCGCCAGGCGGACAGGCGCAAGGACGAGTTCCTCGCGACGCTCGCGCACGAGCTGCGCAACCCCCTGGCGGCGATCAGGACGGGACTCGAGGTCGTGGTGCGTGTTCCGGATGACGCGCAGCGGACCGGCCGCATGGTGGGCATGATCGATCGGCAGAGCCGCATGCTGGTCAAGCTCATCGATGACCTGATGGATGTATCGCGCATCTCGACGGGCAAAGTCGACCTGCAAACGACGCGACTCGACCTCCGGGCGGTGCTGGAGGCGAGTCTGGAGGGCGGACAGACGGTGTTCGACGCTTCCCGCCACCAGGTCCGGATGGAGCTCCCGCCCGGTCCTGTCTGGGTGGTAGGCGACGCCGCAAGGCTCTCCCAGGTCGTCGGCAACCTCCTCAACAACGCAGGAAAGTACACGTCCGACGGAGGAAAGATCGTCGTCTCGTTGACCCAGGAAGGCGAAGAGGCCGTGGTGCGTGTCAGTGACAACGGCGTCGGCATCGCGTCGAACCTCCTCGAGCAGGTCTTCGAGATGTTCACCCAGGTCGATCGCACCCTGGATCGGGCGCGCGGCGGGCTCGGAATCGGCCTCTCGCTCGTTCGTCGCCTGGTGCAGCTTCATGGCGGCACCGTGATCGCGGAGAGCCCCGGGGTCGGGCACGGCAGCACCTTCACGGTCCGGCTGCCCGTTGCCGCTTCGACCGAGGCGGCGGCGCCGCAGGCGCCGGCAGAGGCAGTCGTCAGGCCCCCCCACCTCAAGGTCCTGGTGATCGATGACAACCCGGACGTCGCCGAGGCTCTTGCCGCCCTGCTCGAGTTCGACGGACACGAAATCCGCATGGCGCACGACGGCGACAGCGCCTTGCGCGTGGCCGCGACGTTCACGCCGGACGTCGTTTTCTGCGACATCGGCATGCCGGGAATGAGCGGGCACGAGGTCGCCGCACGGTTGCGCCTCGATCCGAAGCATGAGTCGACGCTCCTGGTCGCGGTGACCGGCTGGGGCAACGAAGACGACAAGCGGCTGAGCGTCGAAGCGGGCTTCGACATGCACTTCACGAAGCCGATCAGCTCCGAACAGGTGGAGTTCGTTCTGGCTCGTTTTTGACGTTGGCCACCGGCCAGCACCTGCGGAGGGCTAGATCCCGTTGTTGGCCGAGAAGGTGTCTTCGGCATACGCACTCAGCCGTTCCGCCAGTGCTTCCGGTTGACTCAGTGCAAGGAGATGTCCGCCGGGGATCTCGTCAGTGACGACACCCAGGCGCTGACTCGCCACCCGCCGTTGGAACTCGGCCGGAAAGAAGCGATCGTCCCTGCCGACAAGAACGCGCACCGGCACGGCCGGCCACGCCTTGAACGTGCACGGTGACCCGAACACCGTGGCGGACTGATGCCGTTCACCGCGAGCCCGGGCGCTGTCGACCACGGGCTGCGGTACATCGTGAAAGAAGTCGAGAAGCGGATCGAACGGAGCATCGGACCTGCGACCGTCGGGAACGTTCTGTTCTTGCTTGGCTTCACGGTGGGCAGTGTTCGCCCACCATTTCCCCGGCGTCTCGCCCGGCTTCGGAACCATCGCATTGACCAGCACGAGCGATGCGACGGGCACCTTCTCGCACACCAGCGGCGCCGTGAATCCGCCGAGCGAATGCGCAACCAGGATCACGCGCCTGGCGTCCCTCTCCTCGATGGCGCGAACGACGGTCGCAGCATATTCCGGGAGACCCGCGCGGTCGTCGGCTGCCGGCAAATCCACCGAGATGACCGCGTGACCGCGTTCCTGCAGCTTCGGCGCCACCAAGTGCCAGTACCAGGCATCTCCGCCCGCGCCGGTAACCAGGACAAAAGTGGCGTGCTGCATTCTCAAGTGCTCCGATGCGGTGCAGGATTACGCAAAGCCTTGGCGGCCGAAGCGGTAGTTGTGCACGACCGTGCGCCCTCGCCGAGACGAGCGCACGGCAAACTCACGAGTCATGAAGATGCTGATGTTCGTCCTGGCGGCGTTCCTCGTGGTCGCGGCGTTCGCCGCGGCTTCCGCCGTCAGGAAGCGCGCCGAAGCCGAGGCCGATGACGGCACGCCTTGGCCGTTCTACCCGAAGCGGCCGCTGTCGCAGGCGGAGCAGGAGCTGTACCACCGGCTCGTCGCGGCCTTGCCGGAGCACATCGTCCTGGCGCAGGTGCCGCTGTCGCGGGTCATCGGCGTGAAAAAGGGCTTCAGCGCGCGTGGATGGCTGAACCGGATCAACCGCATGAGCTTCGACTTCGTGGTGTGCCTGAAAGACTCCACCGTGATGGCCGCCATCGAACTGGACGACCGCAGCCATGAATCGGATCGGGTCGAGGCGGACGTCAAGAAATCTCGCGCGGCCAGTTCCGCCGGTATCCGCCTCGTGCGCTGGAACGTCAAAGGGCTGCCCGACAGTGACGACATCCGTCATGCCTTCCAACAGAGCGCTTGAGCGTCTCGTTGCGCCACGGTTCAATCTCCGTCCCTCGAGCAAGACACGCGGCTTCAATGGGTGGATGGCAACGCTTCACACCTACCCTAGGAAGCCATTTCGTTCCCTGCTGGCGCTGACGTCGAGGGAGACCATCTGGCGAACCCGCGGACATTCATGACGAAGAAGCCGAGGTTGGCGAACAGCATGGCATAGCTGTGCGCCCAGATACCGATGGCAGCCCAGCAGAGGTTGCCGAGCATCATGACGGCGAAGCCGAAGCGGCTCTTGTTGCCGAGCAGATAGATGGCAACGAACGTCAGGCACATCGCCAGCCAATCCACGCCGAAGTATTGGGTCACGGAGAGCTCCCGAGCGTCTTGTCGAAGAAGGCGGTGATTTCGTCGGCGAGCCGTTTCAGGAACGCATCCCGATCGAAGCCCGGCGGGTTCGCGGCGACGTCGCCGTCCGGGCTGGGGATGGCCATGCCGGGCGAATCCATGAAGGCGAAGTGCCAGGCGTTGGGCACCCGATGCAGGTTCGGTGCGGGCAGGTTGGCGGCGACCCATTCACCATGGAATCGCGGCACGAGGAAGCGGTCGAGCTCGGCCACGTAGATCATGGTCGCCGGCCGGACCGTGGCGAGCGATTCGGCGCTGAGCAGCACGCCCGCCGGCGCCATCGCGACGACCGCCCGAACGCGCTCGTCCGCGAGCGAGGGAGTGGCCGCGGCTGGCGGCGCCATCGCGACCCCCGGCCGGCCCAGGCCGCAGAAGATCGGATCTTGGGACGCCTCGGCCTGGCAGTGCTTCCTCAACCGCGGCAGGTCAGGCCGCGCGCCTGCCAGCGCCAGCACCGTGTAGCCGCCGGCCGAGTGACCCAGCGCACCCACGCGAGGGCCCCGGCTGTCGGCCGCGATCCGGTCCTTCCACGCCGGATCGGCCAGGATCGCGTCGATGACCCGGGAGGCTTGCCGCGGCCGCTCGTCGAAGTAGCGCTCGGGGCTCTTCTCGATCAGAGACCGGTCCTGCCAGTTGTCGCCGGGATGACGGAGTGCCGCGACCAGATAGCCGTTGCGGGCCAGCGCTTGCGCCAGGACGCTGTGGCCGAGCTCGCTACCGCCGATGCCGTGACTGAGCAGAATCAGACCCTTGACCTTCTCGACCGGCTTGGCGCCGATGGCGACGTCGAGCGAGAACGGTCCCATGGCGATGGCTCGCGGCGCCGCCAGCGTCGGGTAGTACAGGGCGACGGTCGTCGTCGACACCTCGGGTGTCGCGCCCGCCACCTGGACCTGCATCCAGCCGGCCTCGTAGGCGTGTGCGTGCGCCGCGATGAGCAGGGTGGCCAGCGAAGCCAGGATGCGCTGTGGAAGGCAGGTCATGGGTGTACAGGATCGTCGCGGTGTTGCATTGTTGGACTCGACCGTGCGAGAGCCCCATGGCTTGCGACGAAGCGGCGGCCCGCGGCGCGAATCGACAGCCGGCGGTCGCCGGCGGCGCGCCTATCCGAGATGCTTGCCGAAGTGGAACAGCGAGCGTTCGAGCGCGGTCGCCGCGGCGCCGGCGTTGAAGGAGCCGCGCTGGTCGCAGTTGAAGCCGTGGTTGGCTGCGTAGAGGTGGACCTCGACTTCGGGATGCGCCGCCTCGAAGGCCTTCACGCTCTCGACCGAGATGTGCGCGTCCTGGTCGCCGAAGTGCGCCATCGTCGGCACCGCGGGCTTGCGCGACGGTTCCGTGCCCACCGTCATGCCGCCGCCGTAGTAGGCGACCGCCGCCGACAGGCCGCGCACCTTCTCGGCCGCGCGCCAGACCAGCAGGCCGCCCCAGCAGTAACCAACGATGCCGACCTTGCCGGCCCGGGCGACGACGTCGACCGCAGCCTGGATGTCCTGCAGCACGCCCGGCGCCGGCAGCGCTTCCACCGCGGCCTTCAGGCGCGAGCCTTGCGTCATGTCGTCCGGCGTGTAGCCGAGCTGCACATCGCGCTCGACGCGATCGAACGTCGACGGGGCGATCGCCAGGTAGCCGGCGGCCGCGTAGCCGTCGGCGACCGCACGGATGTGCGAATTGACGCCGAAGATCTCCTGCAGCACGACGATGCCGCCCCGCGGCGTGCCCGACGGCTCGGACAGATAGGCGGACGAGCTGAAGCCATCGGCGGCGGCAAGCGTGATCAGGGAAGAAGGCATGACGAGGCGCTCCTGGTGGTCGGGCAGCGGCGATCGGTGACTACGCCGCCTTGCGGCTCTCGAGGATCTCGTTCGCTTGCCGACGCCCGAGGTTCCTCAGCGCGAAGATCGCCGGCAAGTGCTGGGCGCGCGGGCGCACCTTGCCCTCCTCCCAGTTGTGGATCGACTGCGGCGATGCACCGATGAGGAGGCCGCATTCGGCTGCCGACAAGCCGAGACGGCGCCGCTGCGACGCCATGCTCTTCGCGCTGAAGCGGGTGCCCGCCGCGACCGAGTCTTCGTTGGCCGCGACCGGCCCCGACGACTCCCCTGCCGCGCCGACGCGCCGAAGCCGGCGCTCGAGCTCCTGCACGCGGCGCTTCAGAGCGGCGATGTCGGAACGGTGGATGGCGGAGGACTTCTTGAGGGCGGAGGTCTCGCGGCGGATCTCCTTGCGGGCGACGCGGGCGATTTCCTCTTTCAAGGCGGATGCGATGTTCGACATAAGTTGCTGGTGAGCGCAGGGGAACAGCATCTTAGGCCGCCGCTCGCCGGCGCGAGAGTTCCTCCCCCGATCTCCCCTTGATCCCTCCGCCGTCTGCCTGCAGCGGCGCCCGCCGGGCCGCCGCTGC
>Ga0207698_10000140_pt1 | contig 45780 bp, 45 predicted proteins | sample KBSCornC22_FD_184298 | JGI IMG/M metagenome (GOLD analysis project Ga0207698, IMG submission 184298) | Corn rhizosphere microbial communities from Kellogg Biological Station, Michigan, USA - KBS Corn C2-2 (SPAdes) (version 2) | ecosystem: Host-associated > Plants > Roots > Rhizosphere > Soil ... | reverse complement strand
CAGCTCAAGCTGCCGCGCTGCCGTCCCTTCAGCAACAATCCGCCCGCGAAGATCATCCTGGCGCCGGTAAAACCGTCGCAGAGATAGCGGCCGCCTCTTCGGATCAGATCAGCTTGATCTCGCGCAGCCGCTGCAGAAGATAATCGTGCGCGGTGATCGGCTCGGGATAGAGGTTGGGCCGATCGTCGGAAATGCACTGGGGCAAAGTCTCGATCAGATAGTCGGGACGGAAGTGCAGGAAGAAGGGCATCGAGTAGCGCGACACGCCGCGCCGCTCGGGCGCCGGATTGACGACGCGATGCGTGGTCGAGCGCAGCACATTGTTGGTGAGTCGCTGCAGCATGTCGCCGACATTGACCGCCAGCTCGCCCTCGCGCGGCTGGACCGGCAGCCAATTGCCATCGCGGTCGAGCAATTGCAGGCCTGCCTCCTCGGCGCCGAGCAGAAGCGTGATGGTGTTGATATCCTCGTGCGCGCCGGCACGGATCGACGGCCCTTCGCCTTGGACCGGTGGGTAGTGAAGCAGTCGCAGCACGCTGTTGCCGTCGCGGACCGTGTCGTCGAAGAAATCGGGCGTGAGATCGAGATAGCGGGCGATCGCGCGGAGCAATCGTGCGCCGCAGGCGTCGAGCGCGTCGAACAGGGCCAGCTCCGCCGCCTTGAAGCCAGCAAGCTCGTCGGGCCAGAGATTAGGCGCCATCATGTCGGCGAAGGCATGGCCTTCGGGCAGCTCGCGCCCGACATGCCAGAATTCCTTGAGATCGTAGGCGGTCGCGTCCTTAGCGGTTTCGATGCCGAACGGCGTGTAACCGCGCGCGCCGCCCTTGCCGGTATGATATTTGCGCTTGGTTTCATCCGGCAGCGCGAAGAACAGCTTCGCCTGCCGTTCCGCCTCGGCGATGACGTCGGTGGGAACGCCGTGATCGGAGATGATGGCGAAGCCGTAGCGATGGAAGGATCTGCCGAGCGCCTGCGCGAAGCCTTCCGGATCGGAAGCTTCCTGCGCGAGAGAAACGGTCGGAACTGCGGGTTTTTCGAGAGTCGTAGCCATGAGCGGGGTTCTAATGTCCCGTCTTACGAAAATCATCCGATGATCGGGCCGCTTTGATTCCGATCAACGCCCAAGCGATCAGCGGCCCTTGAACAGGCCGCCGAGCAGACCGCGCAGCAGCTGGCCGCCGACCTGTCCGGCAATCTGCCGCCCGACCGACGAGGCGACCGAGCGTGCCGCCGACTGAATCATCTTGTCGGTCAGCGTCGGCTTGGCCGCCTCGCGCGCGGCGTCGGCGCGGGCGCGCTCCTCGGCACGCGCCTGCATCTCGGCCGCGCGCGCTGCTTCACGGTCGCGCCGCGCCTGTTCCTGCGCATCGAGCCGGGCTTGGGCGGCAGCTGCCTTGGCCTGTTCGGCCTGTACCTTGGCGGCCGCGGCGTCGGCGGCGGCCTTCTCTGCGGCGGCCTTGGCGTCGCCGGCCTTGGCCGCGAGCATTTCGGCTGCGCTCTCGCGGTTGACGGGCGCATCATATTTGCCCGCAAGCGGCGAGGTCGAGACGATGATCGCGCGCTCCTGATCGGTGAGCGGGCCGACGCGCGAGAAAGGCGGGCGGATCAAGGTGCGCGCGACGGGGCTGGGTGCGCCATCCGGCTGAAGCAAGGATATCAAAGCCTCGCCGACCTTGAGTTCAGTGATCGCGGTCGCGACATCCAGGCCCGGGCTGGCGCGGAACGTCTCCGCCGCCGACTGGACCGCCTTCTGCTCGCGCGGCGTGAAGGCGTTCAATTTGTGCTGGACGCGATTGCCGAGCTGGCCCGCGACATCGTCGGGCACGTCGATCGGATTCTGGGTGACGAAATAGACGCCGACGCCCTTGGACCGGATCAGCCGCACCACCTGTTCGATCTTGTCGAGCAAGGCCGGGGCGGCATCGTCGAACAGAAGGTGCGCCTCGTCGAAGAAGAAGACCAGCTTGGGCTTGTCCGGATCGCCGACCTCCGGGAGCGTTTCGAACAATTCCGACAGCAGCCAGAGCAAGAAGGTGGCGTACAGCTTGGGCGCAGCCATCAACCTGTCCGCGGCGAGCACGTTGACGGTGCCGCGGCCATCTTCGCCCGCCGCCAGCATGTCGTGGATATCGAGCGCTGGCTCGCCGAAGAAATGGTCGCCACCCTGCGCCTCCAGCTGGAGCAATTGGCGCTGGATCGTGCCGACGGTCGCGCGCGTGATATTGCCGTAGCGGGCGGACAGGTCGGCGGCATTTTCCGCCGCCCAGGCGAGCATCGCCTGCAGGTCCGCCAGATCGAGCAGCAGCAGGCCCTGTTCGTCGGCGACCTTGAAGACGAGCTGGAGCACGCCCTCCTGCACCTCGTTGAGGCTCATCAACCGCGCGAGCAGCAGCGGCCCCATTTCGGAAATGGTCGTGCGGATAGGGTGACCCGCTGTGCCGAAAAGGTCCCAGAAGACGACGGGATTATCGCCATAGGCCCAGTCGGCCATGCCGATCTCGGTTGCCCGCGCGGCGAACACCGCATGAGCCGGCGCCATCGGCGAACCCGCCATGGCGAGCCCCGCCAGATCGCCTTTCACGTCCGCCACGAAGACGGGAACGCCCGCCCGGCTGAAGCCTTCGGCCAGCCCCTGCAAAGTGACCGTCTTGCCAGTGCCGGTGGCTCCCGCGATCAGCCCATGGCGGTTCGCGCGCTTGAGGTTCAGCTCCTGGCGTTGTCCATCAGCGCTGGTCCCGACGAAGATGCTGCCGTCGACCATGCTGCCCTCCCTCTCATTTGGGAGAAAGACGCAGTAATCGCCCGTTCGTTTCATCCTCGATCAGCCACAATGCGCCGTCCGGGCCTGCCACCACGTCGCGGATGCGATGGCCGAGGTTCCAGCGATTGGCCTGGTGCGCGCCGCCATCGAAGGCGATACGGATCAGCCCCGTGCCGCCGAGCGCGCCGATGAAGGCCGATCCTTTCCACTGTGGGAAGAGGTTGCCGTAATAGAAGGTCAGGCCGGCCGGTGCGATGATCGGCGTCCAGTAGAGCAAAGGCTTCTGGAACTTGTCGCTGCCGTCGTGGCTCGGGATCGGCTTGCCGTTGTAGTTGATGCCGTAGCTGACGAGCGGCCAGCCGTAATTCTTGCCCTTCTCGATCAGGTTGAGCTCGTCGCCGCCCCGGGGACCCATCTCGGTTTCCCACAAGCGCCCCTCGGCATCGAAGGCCAGGCCATATTGGTTGCGGTGGCCGAGCGTCCAGGTTTCGGCGGGGGTCATGTTGGGCGCGGGTACGGTTGCCTTGCGCCCCTGCTCGGTCTGGGCGGCGATCGTGTCCTCGGGCGGATCGATCAACGTGACGGTGGTGGCGCCCTGCTTGCCGGCCCAGGGATTGCCCGGCGCCGGCTTGCCGTCGAGCGTCAGGTGCAGGATCTTGCCGGTGCCCTGGTCGGGATCCTGCGCCGGCGTGAAGCGCATCCGCTCGCCCGAGCTCAGAAACAGGCTCTTCCCGTCGGGCGCGAAGGCGATGTAACCGCCGAATTGGCCGCCGGCCCCGCGCGGCAATTGCCGCCAGATGACCTTCACGTCCCTGAGTTCGGCCTTGCCGTCCGCCGCCTCGAGCGTGGCATGCGCCAGCGCCAGCCCGGATGAATCGGGCGTGCCCTCCGAATAGGTCAGATAGACGCCATGATCGCGCACGAAGCTGGGCGCGACCGCGACCGACAGCAGGCCACCCTGGCCGCGATAGGCCACGCCCGGCACGCCGGTCACCTCGATCTTGTTCTTGCCTGGCGTCACCAGCCACAGCTTGCCCGGTTTCTCGGTCACCAAGAGCCGCTGGTCGGGCAGGAAGGCGATCTTCCAGGGGAAGTGGAAATGCTCAACCGTGGTCAGGGTGAAGGGCTGGTCGGCATCGGGCTTGACGGTGCCGACATTGACCTGGGCCTGGCCGCAGGCGGGGAGAGCGAGAATCAGAGACGCGAGCAAGGATCGGCGGAGCATGAGCGACATCCCGTGAAATGCCTGGCCGTGAAATGCCTGGAATGTCGAGGCGAATAGCGGCTGGCCGGGATGTCGACCAGTCGCGATTCAGCCAATGGATTCAGCCAATGGATATGGTTTGTAATGGCCATGCAGGCCCGCGCGGCGCGGGAGATCGATGCCAGCTTCCGCCGGCATGACGACAGGGGGTGAGACGCCTAGTTCAGCCGCGCATTATGCCGCGCCGCGAGCAGCGACAGGCCGCCGGCGAGCGGATCGCGCATTGGCAGGAAGGCGCGCGAGCCCGTCGCGATGAAGCGGCCGTAGCGGCTCTTTTCCTCGAGCCGGCGCGTGAAGCGTGCCTGGCGTTGCGGATCGCGCAAGCTCGCGACATGACGCCCGGTCAGGATCACCCCGCTCCACGCGCCAAGCTGGAGCACGCAATCGCCGACGAAGGCGCCCGCCATTGCCGCCCAGGCATCGCGATCCTCAGCCGCCGCGCTTTGCTCTGCCCAGCCCGCGTTCAGCGCGAGCTCCCATGAAATATGCATGTTGCGCTGGCGCAGTTGGCGCATCAGCTCGATCTCGCGATCGTCCGATGGCGAGAAGCCGGCATTGCCCGCCTCGCCGTCGGTGACGTGGCAGCGCCCGTCGTCGGCGACGTCGAGCGCGGCGGCGTTGACGCCGTCGTCGATCATCACCACCGCCCAACGGCCGGCCCTGGTGAAATCGAAGGCCGGCCCGGCAAAATGTTCGAGCTTGGCGGAGGAGGACGTGCCGAGCAGCGACCAGGCAGTCGCCGCCACGTCGTTGATCACCGCCACCGGGCGCCCGAACATGGCATTCAGGCCCGAACGCGAGATGGTCCAGCGCGAGCGCGCGACCGGAATCGCATCGCCCGCCGGCGGCGCGGGAATGGCGAGCACGCATTCGCAGCCGCGCAACGACTGGCCGGATTCCCGCTCATAGGAAAGCAAGGCATCGGTGAAGGTCGGATGGGTATCGCCCGACACCGACACGATCGATTCGAGCCTGCTCGAGCCGATCGTCGTGCTGGCGAAGCGTACCACTCCCGCGGTCGAGGCATCAGCCAGGACCCAGCGCCCCTGCTCCGTCATGGGCATCCCCTCCTTATTTCACATATTGGTGATTGTTCGGGGCGCGATAGGACCAATCCCCTTCGAGATGGTTAACGCCGCCATCGCCAGCTGGAGGCGCTTGCGCCGCCGCCGCCAAGCCTCTATGTGGCCCAACGTCTTCTCTCGACATTGGAAACTCTGCCGAGGCCGGCGCCGCGAGGCACCGGCGCGAAGGCGCTTAGGGAGTTTTCATGGCCGATATTGCCGCGCTGACCAGATTGATCGAGCCCGAGGCGAAAGCGCTCGGCTTCAATCTGGTGCGTGTGGCGATGTTCGGCGGCAAATCGGACCCGACGCTGCAGATCATGGCCGAGCGCCCGGATACGCGGCAATTGGACCTGTCCGATTGTGAAGCGCTGTCGCGGCGCGTGTCCGAGGTGCTCGACGCCGCCGATCCGATCGAAGAGGCCTATCGGCTCGAGGTCTCATCGCCTGGCATCGACCGGCCGCTGACGCGGCTTCAGGATTATGCCGATTGGGCCGGATTCGACGCGCGCATCAAGCTCACCGCGCCATTGGAAGGCCGTAAGCAGTTCGATGCGCGATTGGACGGACTCGAAGGCGACACAGTGAAGGTGTATGCTGAGCGCGTCGGCGAAATCGCCATTCCGTTCGGTCAGATCGCCAGCGCCAAGCTGCTGCTGACCGACGCATTGATCAAGGCAACCGCCCCCCTCTCGATCGAGGGCGCGGATCGAATTTCAGAGGAAGGATAAGTAATCGCCATGGCTACCGCCATTTCCGCCAACAAGGCCGAATTGCTCGCCATCGCCGATGCCGTCGCGCGCGAGAAACTGATCGACAAGGCGATCGTGATCGAGGCGATGGAGGATGCGATCCAGCGCGCCGCCAAGGCCCGCTATGGTGCCGAGAACGACATCCGCGCCAAGATCGATACCAATGCCGGCGACGTCCGCCTGTGGCGCGTGGTCGAGGTGGTCGAAGAGGTGGAGAATTATTTCACCCAGGTGTCGGTCGCCGATGCGCAGAAACTGCAGAAGGGCGCCGTAGTCGGCGACTTCATCGTCGATCCGCTGCCCAATATCGAATTCGGCCGCATCGCCGCGCAGGCCGCCAAGCAGGTGATCTTCCAGAAGGTCCGCGATGCCGAGCGCGAGCGTCAATATGAAGAATTCAAGGATCGCGCGGGCGAGATCATCGTCGGCACGGTCAAGTCGGTCGAGTTCGGCCATGTCGTCGTCAATCTCGGCCGCGCCGAGGGCGTGATCCGCCGCGACCAGCAGATCCCGCGCGAGGTGCTGCGCAAGGACGATCGCGTGCGCGCGCTCATCCTGAAGGTGGTGCGCGAGAATCGCGGTCCGCAGATCTTCCTCAGCCGCGCGCATCCCGACTTCATGAAGAAATTGTTCGCGCAGGAAGTGCCCGAAATCTACGACGGCATCATCGAGATCAAGGCCGCCGCCCGCGATCCGGGCAGCCGCGCCAAGATCGGCGTGATCAGCCGCGACAGCTCGATCGATCCGGTCGGCGCCTGCGTCGGCATGAAGGGCAGCCGCGTCCAGGCGGTGGTGCAGGAGCTGCAGGGCGAGAAGATCGACATCATCCCCTGGTCGCCCGACAATGCGACCTTCGTCGTCAACGCGCTGCAGCCGGCCCAGGTCGCGCGCGTGATGATCGACGAAGAAGAAGAGCGGATCGAGGTGGTCGTTCCCGACGATCAGCTGAGCCTCGCAATCGGCCGCCGCGGCCAGAATGTCCGCCTCGCCAGCCAGCTGACCGGCAAGGCGATCGACATTTTGACCGAGGCCGACGCGAGCGAGAAGCGCCAGCGCGAATTCATCCAGAATAGCGAGATGTTCCAGCAGGAGCTGGACGTCGACGAGACGCTCGCGCAGCTGCTGGTGGCGGAAGGCTTTTCGAGCCTCGAGGAAGTCGCTTATGTCGAGGTCGACGAGCTTGCGACGATCGAGGGGCTGGACGAGGAGATTGCGGCCGAGCTGCAGAACCGCGCGACCGAAGCGCTCGAGCGCCGCGAAGCCGCCAACCGCGATGAACGTCGCGCGCTGGGCGTCGAGGACGCGATCGGCGAGTTGCCTTACATCACCGAGGCGATGATGGTCACGCTCGGCAAGGCGGGCATCAAGACGCTCGACGATCTGGGCGACCTGTCGACCGACGAGCTGATCGAGAAGCCGCGCGCCGAGCCGCGCCGCCGCAAGGAAGGCGCGCCCGCCCCCAAGCCCGACAAGGGCGGCGTGCTCGCGGGCTATGGCCTCTCGACCGAACAGGGCCAGGAGATCATCATGGCCGCGCGCCAGGCCGCCGGCTGGTTCGCCGACGAGGAGGCGTAAAGCAGACATGCCCTTCATTGCGATCGAATTGGCTGGCACCGCGACGCGCGAGCAGAAGGCGGCGATCGTCGCCGACGTCACGCGCTCGATGGTTGAGCGGCTGGGCAAGCCGGCCGCGGCCGTGCAGGTCGTGATCAACGAGCATTCGACCGAAAATTACGGGTCCGCCGGCACTCTCCTCGCCGATCGCACCGCCCCTCCCACACAGGAGGTCGCGCATGCGAAAAGCGGACAATGAGACGCCGGCCGAACTGACCGACGACGACGCCTTGCCCCATCGGGGCAAGGGTGAGCCCGAACGCACCTGCTGCCTGTCGGGCAAGAAGGCGCCACGCGATGCCTTGATCCGGCTCGCGATCGGGCCGGACGGCACCGTCGCGCCCGACGTGCGCGCCAAGGCGCCGGGACGCGGCGCCTGGATCGGGGTCGACCGCAAGGCGCTCGAAGAGGCGATCACCAAGGGCAAGTTGGCCAAGGCCTTGAACCGTGCGTTCAAGACCGCGGTCAACGTGCCCAACGATCTGGCCGACCAGATCGAGAAGGCATTGGAGCGCGCGACGCTCGACCGGATCGGCCTTGAGGCGCGCGCCGGCCAGATCGTCACGGGCACCGAGAAGATCGTCGATGCCGCGCGCAAGGGCACCGTGTCGATGTTGCTTCACGCCTATGATGCCGCCGCCGACGGCACGCGCAAGCTCGACCAGGCGCTGCGCGTCGGGCTCGATCTTGAAGGATCCGATGTCCGGGGACTCGCAATCCCGGCGACACGCGCCATATTGTCGATGGCGCTGGGGCGCGAGAACGTGGTACATCTTGCGTTGATCGCGCCGGCTGCGGCCGCGCGCGTCAACCAGGCGCTTGGCCGGTGGCGCGGCTTTATTGGACTGGATGGATAGGCCTTTAGCCTTGCGGGTGTCTCGCAAGGCGTGTTTGGCGTCTGACGATTTACATTGAGGGTTCGGGTCACAGAATGAGCGATAACGACAAGCCGAAGCTGGGTATGCGCGCGCCGCTCGGCGTTCGCCGGACGGTCGAGACGGGCAAGGTGAAGCAAAGCTTCAGCCATGGCCGCTCGAACACGGTGATCGTCGAGACGAAGAAGGCGCGCGTGCTGCGCAAGCCCGGCGATCCCGCACCGGCTCGTGAGCCCGAGGTCGAGGCCGCCGCGCCGCCGGCTCCGCCGCCAGCGCCCCCGCCCGTCGCAGCCGCTACGCCACCACGGCCGCAGCCGCCGCAGCCGCAGCGTCCGATGACGCCGCTCGAACGCCGCGAACAGCAGGAACGCCTGCTGCGCGAGGCCGAGGAAGCGCGTCTCGCCATGCTCGAGGAGGTTCGCCGCCGCGAGGAAATGGCCGCGCGCGAATCCACCGAAGAGGAAAAGCGCCGCGCCGAGGAGAATCGCCGCGCCGCCGAAGAGGCCGAACGCAAGGCCGCCGAAGAGGCGGCTGCGGCGGCCGCGGCGCCCGAGCCGGAGCCCGCGCCGCAGGAGCCGGCCCCCGCCCAGGAGGACGAGGAAGAGGCGCAGCGTCGTCCGGGCGCGCCGCCGCCCCGCCGTTTCACTCCGGTCGTGACCAAGCGCCCCGAACCCGTGCGCCCCGCGCGCGGCCGCCAGGGCGACGATCGCCGCCAGTCGGGCAAGCTCACCGTCACCCGCGCGCTTGACGACGGCGATGGCGGCGCACGCGCGCGCTCGCTCGCGGCGTTGAAGCGCGCGCGTGAAAAGGAAAAGCGCGCGCACCAGATGGGCGGCCCCTCGGCCAAGCAGGTCCGCGACGTGCAGGTGCCCGAGACGATCACCGTCGCCGAACTCGCCAACCGCATGGCCGAGCGCACCGCCGACCTGGTGAAGGCGCTGTTCAAGATGGGCACGCCTGTCACCGCCAACCAGGTGATCGACCAGGATACGGCCGAGCTGCTGGTCAGCGAATTCGGCCACAATATCCGCCGGGTCTCGGAATCGGATATCGACATCGTCACCGAGACCGACGTCGACGCATCCGAGACGCTGAGGTCGCGTCCGCCGGTCGTCACGATCATGGGCCATGTCGATCATGGCAAGACCAGCCTGCTCGACGCGTTGCGTGGCACCGATATCGTCAGCGGCGAGGCGGGCGGCATCACGCAGCATATCGGCGCCTATCAGGTGACGCAGAAGGACGGGTCGAAGATCACCTTCCTCGACACGCCGGGCCACGAAGCGTTCAGCGAGATGCGCGCGCGCGGCGCCGACGTGACCGACATCGTCGTGATCGTGGTCGCGGGCGATGACGGCATCCGCCCGCAGACGATCGAGGCGATCAACCACACCAAGGCGGCCGAAAAGCCGATGATCATCGCGATCAACAAGATGGACAAGCCGGGCTCCAACCCCCAGCGCGTCCGCGAGGCGCTGCTGCAATATGACGTCCAGGTCGAAAGCATGGGCGGCGAGGTGCAGGAGGTCGAGGTGTCGGCGCTGGCCAAGACCGGCCTCGACGAGCTGATCGAGAAGATCCAGCTCCAGGCCGAGATCATGGAGCTGAAGGCCAACCCCGATCGCGCCGCCGAAGGCGTGGTGATCGAGGCTCAGCTCGACAAGGGCCGTGGTCCGGTCGCGACGATCATCGTCCGGCGCGGCACTTTGCGCACCGGGGACGTGTTCGTGGTCGGCGCGGAAAGCGGCAAGGTCCGCGCGCTGATCGACGATAAGGGCAAGCAGGTGAAGGAGGCGGGCCCGTCCTTCCCGGTCGAGATCCTCGGCATCTCCGGCGTGCCGGCGGCCGCGGACCAGCTGACCGTGGTCGAAAATGAGGCACGCGCCCGCGAGGTCGCCGCCTATCGCGCGAGCGTGATCCAGCAGAAGCGGACCACGCAGGCACCGGCGAGCCTGGAATCGATGTTCTCGGCGCTGCGCGACAAGCAGGCGCAGCAATATCCGGTGGTCGTCAAGGCCGACGCGCAGGGCTCGGTCGAGGCGATCGTCGGTTCGCTCCAGAAGATCGGGAACGAGGACATCCAGGTCCGGATCCTGCATTCGGGCGTGGGCGGCATCACCGAAAGCGACGTCACGCTGGCGGCCGCCAGCCGCGCGCCAATCATCGGCTTCAACGTCCGCGCCAATGCCAAGGCGCGCGAGATCGCCACGCGGGACGGGGTCGCGCTCAAATATTATGACGTGATCTACGACCTGCTCGACGAGATCCGCGCGGCGATGGCGGGCCAGCTCGGTCCCGAATATTTCGAGACCGTGGTCGGCCGCGCCGAGGTGCGCGAGGTCTTCTCCGCCGGCAAGCATGGCAAGGCGGCGGGCCTGCTCGTCACCGAAGGCTATATCAAGAAGGATCTGCGCGCGCGCCTTACCCGCGACGACGTCATCATCTACAACGGCAAGATCGCCTCGCTGCGTCGCTTCAAGGACGATGTGGCCGAGGTCCGTGCCGGGCTGGAATGCGGCGTCACGCTGGAAGGCTCGACCGACATCAAGCCGGGCGACTTCCTCGAAACCTTCGAGGTCGAGGAGCGCGCGCGGACGCTGTGACCGATCCCGATCAGGAGCCGTCGGCCGGGCGTGTCGAGCGCATGGTCGATGGCTGCCTGACTGAGGCGCCGGGTTGCTTGGGAGGCTGCCTGTTCGACGGCTGCCTCGGGTTGGCGTTCCCCTGCCTGGTGGGAGCCGTCGCGTTTTATTGGTTTATTTGAACGATGCGCCACAACGACACCCCCGAAGGCCGCTCGGTCCGCCTGCTTCGCGTCGGCGAGCAGGTGCGCCATGTGCTGGCCGATCTGCTGATGCGCGGCGACGTGCATGACGATGTGCTGGCGACGCATCATGTCTCCGTGACCGAGGTCCGCATGTCGCCCGACCTCAAGCACGCCACGGTGTTCGTGAAGCCGTTGCTCGGCGCGGATGAGGCCAAGGTGCTGAAGGCGCTGCGCACCAACACCGCTTATTTCCAGAGCGAGGTCGCGCGCGCCGTGAACCTCAAATATGCCGCGAAGCTCAAATTCCTGCCCGACGAGAGCTTCGACGAAGGCGCGCGGATCGATGCCCTCTTGCGTTCGCCCGGCGTGGCGCGCGACCTTGAGGACGATGACTGACCCTCTTGGCGCCCTGATCGGCGCGGACGACATCATGCTGGAGCCGCTGGCCGAGCATCACCGGGCGGACCTAGAGGCCGCCTGCGCCAAGGATCTCGCCGTCTGGCCGATCTATTCGGTGTCATTCGATCCGGATCATTTCGATGCGGAATTCGACGCATTGCTCGGCCGCGCGGGGACGTTTCCCTTTGCCATCCTGCAGGGGAGACGCCTGGTCGGCATGACCGCCTTCATTCGCCATAACCCCGCGTGGCAGACGGTAGAGATCGGGAACAGCTACATCATCCCGTTCCTGCGCGGCACCGGCTTCAACGCGCGCGTGAAGCGACTGCTGCTCGACCGGGCCTTCGCCTGCGGCATTCGCCGGGTCGAGTTCCGGGTCGACGACCGCAACGAACGATCCAAGGCCGCCCTGCGCAAGCTCGGGGCCATCCAGGACGGCCTCATCCGCGCGGAGCGACTCACCTGGACCGGCCATGTCCGCGATACGGCCCTTTTCTCCATCCTGGCATCGGAGTGGAGCAGTCTTTCTGCCGCATGAGGGACCCGGCCTGACAGAATCGACTCTGCGACTCGGGGCCATCCATGTTATCCACAGATTCGTGCCGGTCCGTTGGAGCCGGGGACACGGCATGATCGAGCGATAGAGCGGCTCCCGCCTTCAGGCGTCGAGGAGACGATTATGGACCTCATCGATCTCTACCACCGTCGTGGCATATCGCTGGTGCGGTCCAGGCTGCGCACCTCGGCTGCCGCGCGCCGCGGCTATGGCCGTCTTGCACGGCGCTACGCCGACCTGATCGAACGAGAACGCGCGGTGAGCCCGACGTCCCGCGAGCCGGCCGAGCTGACGCCGGCGCTATAGGGCCGATAGCGAGCGACTCGTCACCCCGGGCCCTTCGACAGGGTCAGGGCAGGCTTGTCCCTGGGTCCACTGGGCTGCGCCGGATTCCCGCATTGATCGGTGGACGCCGGGGATACGCCCGGCACGACGATTCCCCTGGTATTTCGGAGACGGGCGAAGTCGCATCCCGCCGGTCCCAAAACGTAAATGGGGGCCGGTGTCGCCACCAGCCCCCACTGCGCCGAGCGGCTCCGGTCTCCGAGCCCTTTCGGGCCAAAACCCTTGCGGGTCACAGCCCTTACGGGCGCGGTCCTTGATCGCTCAGGCGTCGCTGCTTTGCGTCGGGTCGAAACCCTTCGCTGGTCAGCGGCCCTTCTTGGGATGTTGATTGCTGACGTTAACCTTGCGGCCCGTCCGCCATCGCCATCTCTTCCGGCGCCTGCCCGTCGCTTCCCGGTTCCGTTCGCCTCGAAAGGCTCTCGTCGCCGTTCCGCTTCGGATGTCCTCCGGGTCCTCGCTCTTCGGTTTCCCTCAGAACTCATTCCCTGAGCACGAGTTGAAGGTCTCATGAGCCCCCGAGTCGGACCAGCGAAAAATAGGGCTTCAGCCCTGTGGATAACGTGGATATCGTGGATCATTACGGGACTGGGTCGAATCCAGGCGCGGTGTCGCGCTTCAGGGCCTTGTCCGCGGCCGAGTGAGCCGCTTGGGAGCCGAACATGACCGACGAGAAAGCCCCCCCCACCCCCCTGCCACCCGCGGCCGAATCGCCCCATCCGGACCAGCCCGCCCCGCATCCGCAGCGCGACGAGGCGCTTGAGCATCCGCCCGTCCACGTCGCCGAGGGCGCCGCGATCGGCGCGCTTGGTGTCACGCTGATCGGCGGGGCGGTCGCGGCAGCGGTCGGGCTGCTTGTCGCGATTCCCCTGGTCCGCCGCGCGCGCAAGAAGCCCGCAGCCCCAGCCAAGCAGCAACGGGCGCCCCAAGCCCGCCGCGCCCGCCGCAAGCGCAACGGCGACTGAGCGATTCCCCAGCGGCGCGATGCCGGTCGGGCGGCGCTCGGCTTGGAAACTGTTACCGCGATTTTCGAGCCGCCAGATGAGTCCGTCCGGCTCCAAATCGCGCTAGCGGCTGTTATGGGCCGGTGCGTCGCCGCCTTCACGGGCGGGGGCGGGCCGTCGCGGCTGCAGATCGCCCTCCGCGCCGCTCATCGGATCCGAATCATAATCCTCGGGCGTGCCCCCGCCTCCGGCGCCCGCGCCCGAGCCGTGGACCTCGCCGTCCGGTCGCACCGTAGCGCGATGACCCCGCTCGGCCGCAGCGGGATCGCCTTGCCGCTCCGTGTCGGCCATCAGCGGCTCGGTTCGTCGCTCGAATTGCCGGGCGTCGGTTGGCTCTGGTGCGAAATGTCGGGCCCCGACCCGGCCGCGCCCGCGCCGCCCATATGACCCATCGACTGGTCGATCCGATCGCCGGTCTGCCCGAACTGCGACCGTTTCGCCGGATCGCGCGCTTCGTTGGCGGCGATCTCCTCTTCGGTCAGCGTGCCCGTCTCGTCGGTCTCGCTCTGCTGGTCCGCCATATTCGGTCTCCTTGATGATTGGTCAGAGAACGAAGCGCGGCCTGTGCCCGTTCCGCGCCGGCCGCACCGAGGCTTGCAACCGCAGACCAGGGGGTTAGGGGGACCCGATGGCAGAGAAGCTACGCATCGCCCTTGCAGGGCTGGGGACGGTCGGGGCAGGCGTGATCAAGCTGCTCGCCCAGAATGAGGCGCTGATCGAGCGACGCGCCGGCCGGGGGATCGAGATCGTGGCGGTGTCCGCGCGCGATCGTACGCGCGATCGCGGCGTCGACCTGTCGCACTTCGAATGGGTGGACGACACCGCCGCGCTCGCCGCGCGTGACGATGTCGACGCCGTGGTCGAGCTGATCGGCGGATCGGACGGGCCCGCGCTGACGCTCGCGCGCGCAACGCTCAAGGGCGGCAAGGCGTTCGTCACCGCCAACAAGGCGATGCTCGCGCATCATGGCCTGGAGCTCGCCGCGGCTGCCGAAGCCGCCAACACCGCGCTCAAATATGAGGCCGCCGTCGCGGGCGGCATCCCGGTGATCAAGGGCCTGCGCGAAGGCGCCGCCGCCAATGCGATCGACCATGTCTATGGCGTGCTCAACGGCACCTGCAATTATATCCTGACGACGATGGAGGCCGAAGGGCGCGACTTCGGCGAGGTGCTGAACGAGGCGCAGGCGCTCGGCTATGCCGAGGCGGATCCCAGCTTCGACATCGATGGCGTCGATGCCGCGCACAAGCTCGCCATCCTCTCCAGCCTTGCTTTCGGCACCGAAGTGGATTTCGGATCGGTCCAGATCACCGGCATCCGCCACGTCATCGCCGCCGACATCGCCGAAGCCGCCGCGCTCGGCTATCGCGTGCGGCTGGTCGGCTTCGGCGAGGCCGGTCCCAAGGGGCTGTTCCAGCGCGTCCATCCTTGCCTGGTGCCGATCGGCCACCCGCTCGCGCACGTCACCGGATCGCTGAACGCGGTCGTGGCCGAAGGCAATTTCGTCGGCCGCCTGCTGTTCCAGGGCCGCGGCGCGGGCGAGGGACCGACCGCGAGCGCGGTCGTCGCCGATCTGATCGACATTGCGCGCGGCGAATATGGCCCCGCCTTCGCCATGCCGGTGAAGAGCCTGTCCAAGGCCAATGCCGCGCCCGCGGGTGAGCGGCGCGGTCGCGCTTATCTGCGCTTCACCGTCGCCGACCGGCCGGGCGTGCTTGCCGAACTGACTGCGGCGATGCGCGATGCGGGCGTGTCGATCGAAAGCCTGATCCAACGCGGCGCGGCGGAGGATGGCAGCGTGCTGCTGGTGATGGTCACGCACGAAGGCCCCGAACGTTCGGTCACGGCCGCACTGGAGAAACTGGAAGGCTCGCCCAGCCTGCTGGGCACGCCGATGCTGATGCACATACTGGCGAATTAGGCGCCTTACTTGCCGGATCGCCCGGGCTGGGAATGATGGCTGTCGGCATAGTCCGATGCCCATTCCGGATCGATCAAGCCATGGATCAGTTGCACCGTCATCACGCTGGCATGGATCAGGTCGATCGCACCTGAGCCCGCGCAGCTGGGACCGCATGGGTCGCTCGCGCTGGCGAGCGCGGCCGCAGCACTGGGTGTTTCACCCGTCGGCCGCCTGGCCCAGTCCGGCGGCCCACGCTCGTCCGGCAAGGGAAGGCGATCGGCCGAACCGCCGCGTCCATTGCCGCACACCACCACTTCGGTCGCGCGCGACGGCTGCGGGCAAGGACGAAAGCCGTGGCGATATTCGTCGCGATAGAGCGCGATTGCCCGCTGGGCGGGTGTGGTCTTGGATTCGGTTGGTGCCGGTGGCCCCATGGGTGAGCCATAAGCAGGCACGGCAACAAGCAGGATCGAGGCAATCGCAATCCGCATGGCGCGTCTCCCGTCGCGCGGCGATCATGCCCCGCCGCGCTGCCCATGGCCATCCCGCACGAGCGATCTGCTCCAAAGCGGCGGCAATTGTGGTCGAAAATGGGAGCGGCACCAGCAGCTTTCTCGACAAGGTCACGGAGCCGGCCTATCGCCCCGTCAACCCAATGACAGGAGACAGGCACGCGATGGCGGTGAAGGCTTCGAAAACGCTCGATCGCGTGCTGGTGCTGGAAATGGTTCGGGTGACGGAGGCGGCGGCGATCGCCGCATCGCGCCTGATCGGTCGCGGCGACGAAAAGGCGGCCGATGCCGCCGCGGTCGAGGCGATGCGCCACGCCTTCAACGAGCTCGATTTCGACGGCACGGTCGTGATCGGCGAGGGCGAGCGCGATGAAGCGCCGATGCTCTATATCGGCGAGAAGGTCGGCAAGGGCAGCGGCCCCAAGATCGACATCGCGCTCGATCCGCTCGAAGGCACGTCGATCGTCGCGAAGGCCGGCCCCAACGCGCTGGCGGTGCTCGCGATTGCCGAGGAGGGCTGCCTGCTCAACGCCCCCGACGTCTATATGGAAAAGATCGCGATCGGCCCTGGTTACGAGAAGGGGTTGGTCAGCCTGTCGCGGACGCCGACCGAGAATGTCTGCGCGCTCGCTAAAGCGAAGGGTGTCGACCCGCACGAGATCATGGCTTGCGTGCTCGACCGGCCGCGTCACGACAAATTGATCGCGGAACTGCGCGGCATCGGCTGCGGGGTAATCCTGATCCCCGATGGCGACGTGGCCGGCGTGATCGCGGTCAGCGACCCCGACACGACGATCGACATCTATATGGGTTCGGGCGGGGCCCCCGAAGGCGTGCTCGCTGCCGCCGCGCTGACCTGCGTCGGCGGGCAATTCGAAGGCCGGCTGCTGTTCCGCAACGACGACGAGCGGGCGCGCGCGCGCAAATGGGGCGTGACCGATCTCGACCGCACCTATCGCCTCGAGGATCTGGTGAAAGGCGATGCCATCTTCGCCGCGACCGGCGTGACCGATGGATCGCTGCTGGAAGGCGTCAAGCATCGCGCCGGCATGATGACTACCGACAGCGTCGTGATGCGCGCGAGCTCAGGCACCGTCCGCTGGGTCAAGGGCGAGCATCGCCGCGGCAAAATCGGCTGAACCCTGAAATCCTGCCCCGCCAGGGGAGGACGTAGCGGCGGTCAGCGACATGCCGGCGGGCATGTCGCAGCCGCGAAGTCGGCTCGTGGGAGCGAGCCGTGGCCGAAGGCGGCGGAGGGGAAGGAAGCCCCGCCGACTTGTGGGCATTCCGGTCCGCCTCCTCCGTCAAGCTATGCCTGCCACCTTCCCCTGGCGGGGGAGGATCTTCCGACGCAATAATTTCGCCAACGCATCGGAATTTTCGCCACCTGTTGGCGGTGCGTGCGGCAGATTTTCCGGAAACCCTCAAAATCTCTCTCTGAAAGCCAATTGGCACGCCTCCTGCAGAGCATGGTGCATCGCCGGAATAGCCCGGCGGTGAAGACCCTTCAGGGAGATTTGAAATGACTGCCACTTCGTCTTCGTTCGCCGCCCAGCTTGGTGTGAGCTTCGTATCTTTCTTGGTCAGCGCGACCTGCATCCTCGCCGCGGTTGGCCCCAGCTTCGTTGCCGCCTGATGCGAGATCGCCTGGAAAGGGAGAGGGACATGATCCGGGACTATAACCAACCCCAGGTGCCGAGCCGCGGCATGTTGCTCGGCACCTTCGCGGGACTTTCGGAAAGCAGCGGCCTGCCCGCGCCGGCCTTCCGCATCGCCGGCATCGTCGCAGCCTGCCTGTGGTTCAAGCTGACGATCCTCGCTTATTGCGTGGGCGCGCTTTACTATCGCTTCCGGCGTTGAACGGTGCCCTACAAGGGCGCCGTTCGCGCTGAGCTTGTCGAAGCGCCGGCCTTGTCTCCCTCCGCTCGGACAGCGGACGACGCTTCGACAAGCTCAGGGCAGATCAGAACTTTTATTTTCCGCCGTCGAGCGCAACCTGGGTCGCAGTCGCGGGCAGCTCGGCTTTCATCGAGGCCGCGACCTTTTCCGCCTGCTCCATCACGCGCAGCACATTGCCGCCGGCGAGCTTCGCCACATCGGCGTCGCTCCAGCCGCGCCGCAGCATTTCGCCCAGCAGGGCGGGATAGGCAGCGACGCTGTCCAGCCCCTCGGGCAGGCTGTTGTCGACCCCGTCATAATCCGACCCGATCCCGACATGGTCGATTCCGGCCACCTTCGCGATATGGTCGATATGGTCGGCAACATCCGCCAGCGTGACCCTGGGCGCGGGGTGCGCGCGCTGCCACTCCGCCAGCGCGGCCGCTGCCTTGTCGGGTTGGCCGATAAAGAGGCCGCCAAAGGGCGGGGCGTTGAGCCGTGTCTTCTCCGCCGCCTCGTCCGCCGCCCAGCGACGATAGGCGTCCGTCACATAAGAGCGCGAGAAATTGACCATCACCACGCCGCCATTGGCGGCGACCAGCTTCAGGACCTCGTCCGAGACGTTGCGCGGGTGATCGTCGACGCCGCGCGCGCCGGAGTGCGAGAAGATGACCGGCGCCTTGGTAACGCGCAACGCATCCTTCATCGTCTCCTCGTTCACATGGCTGAGGTCGACCAGCATGCCGAGCCGGTTGAGTTCGTGGACTACCGCCTCGCCGAAGGGCGTGAGACCGCCATGTTTCGGATCGTCGGTTGCCGAATCCGCCCACTCGATCGTGCGGCTGTGGGTCAAAGTCAGATAGCCCGCGCCCATCGCGCGATAGGCGCGCAGGACCGAGAAACTATTGTCGATCTGATTGCCGCCCTCGACCCCGATCATGCTGGCGATCCGCCCGGCCTTGTGGATGCGGCGCACGTCTGCCGCGGTCGTGGCAAGCTCGAAGGTCTGCGGATAGCGCGCGACGATGTCGCGGATCAGGTCGATCTCCTCGATCGTCTGCTTGACCTGCTCGAGCGGAGGAAGGCTGGCGGAGACCCAGGCCGACCAGAATTGTCCGCCGACCATTCCCTGCCGCAGCCGGGCGATATCGGTATTGTAGGGCGCCGGCCTGCGGTCCAGCCCCTGCGTCAGGTCGATCGTCCAGCGCCCCTCGCCTTCGCGCTCGCGCAGCGACTCTGCCCAGTCATTGTGCCCATCGATCAGCGGCACATCCTTGAGGATGCGGGCGATGCGCGCAGCGTAGGGGTCAGGTGCCGCCGCGGCGGGAGCGGCGACGAGGGCGAGAGCGAGTATCAGGATGCGCATGCGCCAAGGATGGCGCGGATGTGCCTCGCCCTCAAGCCATGACGCGGTTGATCACAGCCAATTGCCCACCGTCCACGCGCAGCTCGTTGAACGATGGCCGTGTCGATCGCAGCCGTTCGGACAATGTCCCCGCGCCGATCAGCCGTACCACGCGCCCCGATTCATGATGCGCGACATCGAAGGCATCGTGCACATGGCCGCTGATCACCGCATCCGCGCCCGCCTCGGCGAGCAAGGCCAGCGCCTCCGCACCGCGACGTGTATCGCCATGTCCGGTGAAATTGGTGCGGATCAGGGGGTGGTGGCAGGCGATGATCGCGCAGGTGCCTGCCGGTTTCTGCGCCAGAAGATCGAGCGCCGCCTTGAGTCCGGACCGCGAGACGCGCCCGTGCGACAGGTCGCGCAATTGAAGTCGCGCGGTCGTCTTGAGCGGCACCACCTGCACGCCCGGCAATTCGAGCGGCAGCTCGACCAGCGCCTCGATCCTGCGATAACGGCGATAGGGGTCGAGCAATCGCGCGAGTGGATTGAAATAAGGCAGGTCATGATTGCCGGGCTCGACCGTCACCGGCACGCCCAGCCGTTTGAGCCATTCGCCTGCCGCGGCGAACTCGGCCTTGCGCGCGCGCATCGTGAGATCGCCAGTGCACACCACGGCATCAGGTTGCTCGGCATGGACCAGCCCGGCGAACCAGCGCATCGCCGCCTGGTCCTCGCGCCCGAAATGCAGGTCCGACACGTGAAACAACCGCGCCATGCGGCGAAAAGCGACCGCAGGCGCGCGGGGTTCCTCAGCCGGTTATGCCATAGTCTTTAAATTCGTCCTGGACAGCGGGGTCGATTGCCTTGGCGGCGGCGAGATCGGCATCGCCATCGGCGGATTTGCCGAGATGACGCTTCGCCAGTCCACGTCCGTAAAGCGACTCCGGAACCCTGGGCCGCAGCGCGTGCGCCCGGTCATAGCTGTCCGCGGCCTCTTGATAGCGTCCCAGACGCAACAAGACGAAGCCACGGCTGTCGAGAATATTGGCGCTGTCCGGCTGGATCTTGAGCGCGGCGTCGCAATCAGCGAGCGCACTCGCGAGCGCGACATTTTGCGTCGCCTTGCTCCAGCAGAGCGTGTTGAGCGCCGTGGCATTGCCCGTGGCCGCCGCGCTTGCCGTCGCGAAATCATTGTCCGCCTCCGCCCGCTTGCCGGTCTTGAAATAGGCGCTGCCGCGCGTGACCAGCAGCTGACCGTCACTGGGCTTCTTGACCAGCAAGGCGGACGCGCGCGCAATGACGGCGCTGTAATTGCCCTGCTTGAAGTCGAGCCCGAGCGACATCTGGTCTATTTCAGGCAGCGTTGGATCGAGCTTGGCGGCGGCGGCAATATCGGCACGCTTGCCGGCAACGTCGCTGTCGGGCCGGGCATTGGCGCGGGTCAGATAGGCCTGGGGCGTTGGCTTGATCGCGATCGAGCGGTCGAATTCCTCCATTGCCTCCCTGATGCGTCCATATTTCTTGTAGGTGGCGGCGAGGAAGATATGCGCCATTTCCGACTTCGGGTTGGCGGCGACGCCTGCCTGGGCCTCGGCGATCGCCTTGTCGGTCTGGCCTTGCCCGACATAGATGTTGATGCGGGTCTGGTAGATATCATCCTCGTCCGGCTTGATCTTCAGCGCAGCGGCCGTGTCCGCAAGCGCCGGATCGAACTGGCTTAGCCGGCGATGGATCTCGCCGCGCAATGCGAGCGCATGATAATCCTTGGGGTCGAGCGCCACCGCACGCTCGGCCTCCGGCAGCGCCTCGTCGTTACGGCCAAGCGTCATGAGCAGGCTCGCCAAAGACAAATGAGCCTGCTGCCAAGCCGGGGCGATTGCCACCGCCTTCTGGACATCCGGAAGCGCATCGAGCGGCTTTCCCATCATGCCGTGCAGTGTCGCCCGCAAAAGATAGGAACCTGCCACGTCAGGGGAGAGGGAAATCGATTGCTCGGTATCGCCAAGCGCCCCGGTCAGATCATGCTTCTTCAACCGATCCTGAGCCCGCATGAAATAATCGAAGGCGTTCTTGGGGTCGGCGATGGCGGCGGCGATTTCCTGCTGCGTCGGTTGGTAGGTGGCGTCGTAGCTGAGCAAGGCCTGCTTCGCGGCTAGCTCACGCAAGGCCGCCTGCGCCGCCGGCGCATCCTTGGCCGGGAATTCACGGGCGATCGCGCGCGAGCTCGTATCGATCGTCAGGGTCCCGCCCTCGATCTTGGCCTTGCGATGATATTCGACCCCAGCGACGGTGCGATCGATATCCGGAGCCTGGTTGACCATGCCTTTCCCGCCATTGGGCAGCAGGATCGTCTCGTGCGCGACCGTATAGGACGGATAGTCGACCTGGAACGGCGCATCGGCATGCGGCCCGGGAGCGCGCGTGAAATCGGCTTTCCAGCCGAGCGAGGCATGGTCCGCCTCGTACGACCAGTGCCAGTCGTGCGTTTCGAGCCCGTCCATCACCAGCTTTTCCTCGCCCGCCGCCGGGTCCCAGGCCGCGCTGTAGGTCTTGGGTTCGACGTCGGGATATTGGCCGGCAAAATAGTCGCGCAGCGATTGCTGACGGACATCCGCGGTCATGTCGTCGAAACGCAGATGCGTCGCGAGTGCATCGTCGCCGCGACTGATCTCTTCCACGTGGAAGGGGAACGGCCGCGTGACCCCGGCCGTCATGTCGACCTTGATGCGATATTCATCGAGCGGCTTGGCCGGGATCGGCACGTTCAGCGGCTCGAGCGTGGCGCCGGGCGCGCGGAGCGGGAGGGCGAAGCGGAAATTGGGCACCTGGATATCGGCGAGCCGCGTATCGCCGGTCCGCGTGCCGTCCAGCCAATAGACTTTCTCGCCAATCGTCGCCCTTACGATCACATGATCGAAGAAGGCGGTCATCGGCATGCGCTGATCAAGCCCGTCGCCGAGCCCGGTGCTGATCAACGCCGGTTCGGCCGGGATGCCGAGCCCGTGCAGCAGCGCGATCAGCAGTGCCGTCTTGCCCTTGCAATCGGCGAAACGCCGCTGCCAGGTGACGTCAGCCGCGGCCGGTACCAGGCCGCCATCGTTCATGCCCAGGAAGAGGTAGCGAACCTTGTCCTGGACGAGCGCCAGCGCCGCCTCGGTGCGCCTGACGGGGTCCGGCGACGCGGCCGCGATCGAGGCGATCTCCGCCTTCAACGGGCTATCGGCGCCTGGCGTCGACGCCTGTGCGTAGAGAGGTGCGAACAATTCGGAGAGTTGGTTCCACGACTTGAGCGTCGTGATCTCCACATTTCGGCTGAGCGCATAGCGGAGCGGCGCCTCCTTGGGGGGCACCGTCGGTTCGACATTGTCGAGTGCAAGCTCGATTTCGTTCAGCCCGTTTTCCTTGCCAAGCCGGATCGGCGGCAGATTCTCGCCTTCACGCCACCGGACGGGAAGCCTGTCGTCCCACAGGGTGCGCATGCGATATTTCGTGACGCGGGCGCTCGCCCCCAGCACCATGAAGCCTTCGCTATTGCCACCCAGGGCCGGCTCGATCGTCTTGACCGTCGTCGCCATGTCGAGAATGTCACCGATCTGCAGGCCTTCGGGCTGGATCACCGCCGTCAAAACCCCATCCAGCATGGCATATTCGAGGCCGTTTTCGCGCCTGAGCACCGTGAAGCCACGACCGCCCGCCAGCAAGTCGATCACCTTGCCATCGCGAATGATGTGCAGCTTGTGGACCGTCAGCGTACCTTGATCGGGCTTCCATGGAATACTGATCGTGCCCAGCGCAGCGAGCCCCTGTGCGGTCTGCACACGGGCCATGGTCTCGTTATAGGTTTCGCTTCCGCTCGGCAGGAGCCGGACCTGCTGATCGTTCAGCAGCAGCTTGATCGCGGTACCGTCCGCTTTGGCGCCATCGATCGGCGGCTCGGCCGGATGAACCCAGGGGGCGGGCGGCGCGACGATCGGTTTGTCGGCCTTCGGATCGGCGGCAATCGCGCCGGTCGCGGCGATCAAAGCCGCCAGGGTCACGAAACGAACGATCATCCAGCCCCCTTGCGCTGGTCGTCTATCGACCTCGGCATTGGCGATCTTAAGTCATCTATTTGAGATTTTGTTTGATAAAATTCGCAGGAACGGTGTCAATTTCCGCCAAGGATCCGTTGGTAGAGTGCAAGATAACGCTCCGCCATCCGCTCGACCGTGAAGCGTTCCTCCACCACGCGGCGGCAGGCACGGCGGTCGATCTCGCCGATGCGACCAATCGCCTCGACTGCCTGTTCGAACGTATCGACCAGGAAGCCGGTGACGCCATGATCGATCAGTTCGGGCATCGAGCCGCGATTATAGGCGATCACCGGCGTGCCGCAGGCCATCGCCTCGATCACCGACAGACCAAACGGTTCGTCGAAGCCGATCAGGTGGAGCAAAGCCTTGTGGCCGCCCAAGGCGCGCGTGCGCGCCTCGCCCCCCAACGGCCCGTTGAAGACGATCCGCTCGCCATCGAGCCAGGGCTCCACTTCGCGCGCATAATAGCCATCATCCTGGATGATACCGGCCATCAGCAAATTATGGCCGGTGACGCGCGCCGCGCGCACTGCCTCGCCCGCGCCCTTGTCGGGATGGATCCGCCCGAAGAAGAGCAGGTCGTCGCCGCCTTCGGCGTCGAACGGGAATTCCTCAATGCGGATGCCGTGATGGATGGTCGCCGCATAACGAAGGTCCGGATGCCGGTCGGCCTCCGAGATGGCGACATAATGGACCCGATCCTCATAACGCTTGAACACCGGCACGATGCGCGGGCTGGAGAAGCCGTGGATCGTCGTCACCTGCGGCACGTCGACGAGGCGCGAGAAGGACAGCGGCACGAAATCCGCCTGGTTGTGGATCAGGTCGAACTCGTGCGCATGTTCGAAGACATTGGCGACATGGAGCATCTCCATCACCTTGGCGTCGAGGCTCGGATCCTCCGAATAGCCGGTCGGTACCACCGCCTCGAGCTTGCCCGCGGTGAGGCTGTCCGCGGTGGCGAACAAGGTCAAGTCGACGCCCTTCGCGACGAGCGCTTCGGTCAGCAGGCTGGTGACCAGCTCCCATGGCCCATAATGGCGGGGTGGCGTACGCCAGGCAATCGGCGCGAGCATCGCAATCCGCATCAGGCGGCGACCTTCAGCACCATGCCCTGATTGGGCGCGAGGCGACCCGCGACGTAATCGCCGCACGTCGTCAGCAGCACCTCGCCCGCCGGCAGATCGACGTCATGCGCCTGGCCGCCAAGATTGAGCGCCACCACGATTCCCTCCTCCCCTGCACGTCGCTCATAAGCCAGAATGTCGCCCTCGGCCTCGATCAGCCGCACACCGCCGACGCTGAGCGCGGGATGCGCCCGGCGCAGGCGCAGCAGGTCGCGATAGAGCGACAACATCGAGGCCGGGTCGCTCAACTCCACCGCGACATTGCGCGTCGGCCAATCGGGGTTGAGCGGAAGCCAGGGCTCGCCGGTGGTGAAGCCGGCATTGGCCGATCCATCCCATGGCATCGGCGTGCGCACGGGATCGCGCCCGAAGCCGAAGCCGGGCTCGCGCAGTTCGCGTGGATCCTGGACCCGGTCGGCAGGAATGGCGACATCGGCGAGGCCGAGCTCGTCCCCATAATAAATGGTCGGCGTGCCGCGCATCGTCAGCAGCATCATCGCCGCGACACGCGCCTGGCCCTGGCCGACGCGCGTGGCGATGCGCGGACGGTCATGATTACCGAGCACCCAATTGGGCCAGCCGCCCGCCGGCAAGACGGCCTCATAATCCGCGACCATGCGATGCAGCGCACGCGCATGCCAGGGTGCGTCGATCAGCTGGAAATTGAAGGGCAGATGCACGCCATCGCCGGACCTGCCGTAATAAGCCATCAGCCGTTCGATCGGCAGATAGATTTCCCCGACCAGCACCCGGTCCCCATAGGAGTCGGCAAGCGCGCGCATCTCGGCGGCGATCGCGAACACCTCCGGCTGGTCGGTCGAATGGATCTGCAGCACCTTGTGCATCTCGGCCATGCCCGCGCGCCAATCCTGGTTGACCGGATTGTCGGGGAAATGCGCAGCCTTGATCATGTGCCACAATATGTCGATCCGGAACCCGTCGACGCCGCGATCGAACCAGAAGCGCATCGCATCCAGCATCGCCGCCTTGAGTTCGGGATTGCGCCAGTTGAGATCGGGCTGCTCGCGCAGCATGGCGTGATAATAATATTGGCCGGTCGCCTCGTCCCATTCCCATGCCGGACCGCCGAAATCGCTGATCCAATTGTTGGGCGCCCCGCCATCGGGCGCGGGGTCGCGCCAGATATACCAGTCGCGCTTGGGGTTGGTGCGCGAGGATCGGCTCTCGAGGAACCAGGGATGCTGGTCGGACGAATGATTGGGTACGAAATCGAGCAGGATCCTGAGCCCCCTGCCGTGCGCCGCTGCGAGCAGCCGGTCAAAATCGGCGAGGCTGCCGAACATCGGGTGCACGCCCGTATAATCGGCCACGTCATAGCCGAAATCGACCATCGGCGACGGATAGATGGGCGAGATCCAGATGGCGTCGATGCCGAGCTCCACGAGATGGTCGAGCCGCCGCTCGATCCCCGCCAGATCACCGACGCCGTCGCCGTTCGTATCCTGGAAGGAGCGGGGATAGACCTGGTAGATCACGCCGCTCTGCCACCATTTGAAGTCGCTCATGCGAAGCGGCTCTTGGGAATATGCGTGATGCGGCAGGCGAGATCGGCCTCGCCGCTGGCGACGATATAATCGTCGCCATGCTCGGCGATGCCGGTGGTGAACACCACCTCGGTCGGCAGATAAAGCTGCTGCGCGATCGGCGCGGTGAGTTCCGGACTGGCCTCCAGCAACGGAACCTCATCCTCCAGCCGCAGCACGCGCCAGGGCTCGTCCTTGTCGAGCAGCGCCCAGAAGCTGCGATAGACGCCGACCTTCAGCCGCGTCTCGACACCATGGTAGATCATCAACCAGCCCTGGTCGGTCAGGATCGGCTGGCTGCCGCCGCCCAGCTTCATCGAGGAGATCGATCCCTTGCGCGGCCGCAGGAAGGGCTGGTCGACCGGCTTCCAGTGCAGGGCATCGGGCGATTGGGCGAGGTTGATCGAGGGGCCGCCCAGATAGGGGCTATCCTCGGGATAAGCGAAATAGACTTCGCCCAGCGGCCGGGTGAGCGCCATGAAGCGGCCGCCGACCTGGCCTTCGAACAGGATCATGTCCTTGTTCTGGTGATCGAGCACGATCCCTTCGAGCCTGTAGTTGAGCCCGTCGGTCGAGCTGTGAAGCGTAGTCGAATGACGCTCGGCCGAGACCGAACAGGTCGTCATGTACCAGATGTCACCGATCCGTGTGATCCGTGCATCCTCGACCCCATAATGCTGATGGTCCGCGACCGGCTCGATCGCCTTGTCATAATGGACCGCCACCACCTCCCGCGCGTCGGGCGAAAGTTCGACCGGCAGCAGCCAGGACAGGGATGTCAGCGCGAGCTGGCGATAGGCGCTGCTGCCGACATCGAACTGGCGCGGATCGGTCATCGCCACCGCCGTCAGCGTGTGGTTGTCGAGCACATAGCCGCCCGCCGTCCAGCGGATCGCGCGGACATGATCGCCCAGCACCGGCTCCTTCAGCGCTTCCGCCACGCGCACCATCATCAGCAGATGGCCGTTCGGAAGCCGGGTGAAACCGGGATTGAACGCACCGAGCACATAGGTCTCGGCATCGAGCGAGCGTCTGAGGGGCGAACGCGTCAGGTCGACGTCGCCCGGTGCGAAGATCAGGTAATCGCGTCTTTCGTCCATGTCCGCCCCGTAGCATCGATCCGGGGCAACCAATGCATCCACCCGGCAATTGGCTCCCTCACACCGGCGGGAAAGAGGCATGGCATGGCCGAATTGCACGAAGGCAATCGCATGTGCTGGAAATCGCATGGCGGTGCCGCGAAGGGGAAATGGTCCGCACACTCGCCGCGCCAGTGCAGGCAAATCGCCACAAGAACTTGAAAATAAACGATAAATCTAGAAAGCCGGTGGGAAGGAGCCGTGGGAAGCGTCCCGCGCACGAGCCACAAGTGCTTCAGAAGGCGCAAGATCGGTTCCAAGAGAGGCTTGCCAAAGGGCGTTCCTCGCGGGATAGCAGCGCAGAGCCTTGAGAGAGGGGCCGCAAAAGGAGGACTATTATGGCAACCAAGACTGGTGGCATCCACAAGCCCGTTACCCCGTCGGCCGACCTGGCCGCGGTCGTCGGCTCGGGCGCGATGCCCCGCAGCGAGATCGTCTCGAAGCTGTGGGATTACATCAAGAAGAATGGCCTGCAGGACAGCAAGGACAAGCGTCAGATCAACGCCGACGCCAAGCTGGAGAAGGTCTTCGGCAAGAAGAGCGTCAGCATGTTCGAGATGAACAAGCACGTCTCTGCTCACGTCAAGTAAGCCGATTTGAAGGGTCGGCGCGCGGCGCCGGCCCTTCCACCCTCGGGCCCGAGCAGATGCTGCGCCCGACCAAAGATTAGCGGCCGCCGAAATATTCGCCCGCCCCCCGCGAAATCGCTCGCGAAGCCCGTAACGATCTGCTAGTTCGCGCCACCGGGATATAAAAGGTGGTAAGGATGGCCGAAGAAACCACAAACGAACTTCTGTCGCTGACAGCGGACATTGTTGCCGCACATGTCGGGCATAATCGCGTGACTGTCGGCGAACTGCCGGAACTGATCGCGAAGGTCCACGGCGCCCTGTCGGGTCTTGGCCAGGAGGCGAGCTCCGCCGCTTCGACCGAACTGAAACCCGCCGTATCGGTCCGCTCGTCGATCAAGCCTGATTATATCGTCTGTCTCGAGGACGGCAAAAGGCTGACGATGCTCAAGCGTTATCTGCAGACCAATTACGGTATGACGCCGCAGCAGTATCGCGCCAAGTGGAAGCTGCCGGCCGATTATCCGATGGTCGCTCCCAATTATGCGGAAAAGCGCCGCACACTCGCCAAGGCGATCGGCCTCGGCCGCAAGAGCGGTCCGGCGGCACCGGCGTCCAAGCGGGGCCGCGCCAAGAAGTAACCGCCCGCAAGATGGTCCGTTAAAGACCGTCGGTCCGTGAAATTCCCTGGCGGGGCCATGCGCCGCCAGCGTCATCGCTGGAGCAAGATGCGGGCAATATGAATCCCGCATCTTGCGCCAAGCTTTTGTGGCCACATCTCTTTTGCAGAAAACCGGTGCCCGCTTTTCCGCGCGATGCTCCAGGTCGATCTCCCGCCAAGCGTGATAGCGCGGTGGGAGATGGATGCCGGCTTTCGCCGACATGACGAGCCGGATAAAGCTAGCCAAAAGCCTGAAAGTCACTCGATGAGCGCTTCGAACCAGCGCGCGGTGCGCTTCGTCTGCCTGACCCTGCTGATCGACGCGATCGGCTTCGGCATCGTCATGCCGGTGCTGCCCGGAATCATCATGAAGCTTGGCCATGTCGGGCTGGCGGACGCGACCAGGATCGGCGGCTGGCTGGGGGTGATCTATGCCGCGGTCCAGTTTCTGACCGGGCCGCTCGTCGGCAACCTCGGCGACCGCTTCGGCCGCCGCCCGGTCATATTGGGTTGCCTGGCCGGCTTTTCGATCGACTATGCGCTGATGGGGTTCGCACCCTCGCTCGGCTGGTTGTTCCTCGGCCGCGCGCTTGCGGGCCTATTCGGTGCCTCCTACGGCCCTGCGGGCGCGGCGATGGCAGACCTGAGCACGCCCGAGGATCGTGCGCGCCATTTCGGCATGATCGGCGCCGCCTTCGGGATCGGCTTCGTGGTCGGGCCGGCGATCGGCGGCCTGCTTGGCGAGCTCGGGCCCCGTGCGCCTTTTCAGGCGGCCGCTGCCCTGTCGTTGCTCAATTTCCTGTTCGGCCTGTTCGTCTTTCCCGAGACGCACGCCCGCGAGAACCGCCGCCCGTTCGAATGGAAGCGCGCCAATCCGCTCGGCGCGCTGGTCGCGCTGCGCCGACATAAAGGCGTGCTACCGGTCGCCTTCGCGAGCTTCTGGTGGGCGCTGGCGCACATGATCTATCCGTCGACCTGGTCCTATTATGCGATCGCGGCATTCGGTTGGACGCCCGGCCTGATCGGCGCGTCGCTGACGCTCGTCGGCCTGCTCATGGCTTTGTCGCAAATGGTGCTGGTCGGCCGGGTGGTGGAAAGGTTCGGCGAACGCCACGCTGCCGAGATCGGCATCGGCTTCGCCATGTCGGCCTTCATCTTTTATGCCTGTTTGCATAACGGCTGGCTGGTCTTCCCGATCCTCGCGCTGACCGCGATGCAAAGCCTGGTCATGCCGTCGATGAGCGGGATAATGTCGCGCCGCGTGCCGGCCGACGCGCAGGGCGAATTGCAGGGCTTCAGCGGCAGCATCAACGCGCTCGCCTCGATCCTGGCGCCGGCCATCTACAATCCCGCTCTGGCCTGGTTCACCGGTCCGCAGACGCCCTTCTATTTTCCGGGCGTGGCCTTTGCGATCGCGACCTGTTTCGCCGCGGTCGCGCTTCTGACCCTGTTCGTGATCAGGCGCGCGCCTCAAATGCCTCCCGCGACCGGATCGTAACCCTTCGCCAGCAGCGCCCGCGTCAGATCCTCGGCGCAGGCCTCAAGCGCGTCGGGATCGGTCGACCGGATCACGAAATTGGCGCCTGTCCTGCCGTCGCGGAAGAAGGGATAGGAGCCGATCTGGCAGCCGACATGCGCGCGCTCGGTGTCGAGCAGCAGCGCTGCGACCTCGCTTTCCTGGACCCAGCAGCCGATCGTCACCGAGACGAGCGGCAGCCCGCCTTCGAGCTTGCCGGTCAGGCTGTCGAGCATCGCGGCGGCGATGTGCGGCACGCCGGCGAGGATGAAGATATTGCCGACGCGGATGCCGGGTGCGCCCGATCGTTCGTTGACGATCAGGCTCGCGCCTGCGGGCGTGCGCGCCATCCGCAACCGCGCTTCGGTCACGCCGCCGCGATCGGCATAATAATCCTCGAGAATGCCGCGCGCCTGGGGATGGACGATCACCTCCAGCCCCAACGCGGCCGCGATCGCATCGACCGTGATATCGTCATGCGTCGGGCCGATCCCGCCGGTGGTGAAGAGATAATCGTGGGCGGTTCGCAGCGCGTTCACCGCCGCGCCGATCGCATCCATGTCGTCGGCGACCACGCGCACTTCGCGCAGCCTGATCCCCTGCAGGTTCAGCCATTGCCCAAGATGGGCGATGTTCCGGTCCTGCGTACGCCCGGACAAGATCTCGTCGCCGATCACGCAAAGGGCAGCGGTCCAGATGCGATCGGCCATGGCGCGGCATAGCGGGTGACGGCGGCCTCGCAAAGAGCGCCGCATGCGCCTATATGACGGCGGATGACGCAATATCAGACGATTGCCGCGGGCGAAGCGGTCACGCGGACCGGCGCGATCAAGCTCTACGGCGCCGACGGGTTCGAGGGCATGCGCCGCGCGGGTCGGCTCGCGGCCGAGATTCTTGACGAACTGACCGCTCATATCCGTCCGGGCGTCACCACCGAGGAGATCGATCGCATCGTCTATGACATGACGATCGCGGGGGGAGCGGTGCCGGCGACGCTCAATTATCGCGGCTATACGCACAGCTGCTGCATCAGCCTCAACCATGTCGTCTGCCACGGCATTCCGGGCCCGAAGGTCATCAAGGACGGCGATATCGTCAATGTCGATGTGACGCCGTTGCTCGATGGCTGGCATGGCGACAGCAACCGCACCTATCTGGCCGGCGACGTGCCGCTGAAGGCACGGCGACTGGTCGAAGTCACCTATGAATGCCTGATGCTCGGGATCGCCGCGGCGAAGCCAGGCGCGCATCTCGGCGACATCGGCCACGCCATCCAGAGCCATGCCGAGAAATTCCGCTACGGCGTGGTGCGCGATTTCTGCGGCCATGGCGTCGGCCGTCTGTTCCACGATGCGCCCGAAGTGGTGCATCTCGGCCGCCCCGGTACCGGCCCCGAGCTCAAGCCCGGCATGTTCTTCACGATCGAACCGATGATCAATATCGGCCGCCCGGACGTGAAGGTGCTCGACGATGGCTGGACCGCGGTGACGCGCGACCGGTCGCTGTCGGCCCAGTTCGAGCATTCGATCGGCATCACCGAGACCGGCGCGGAGATCTTCACCAAGAGCCTCAAGGGGCTCGACCTGCCGCACCACCCGGCCTGACGCTTTTTCCGGAACCCACGTCCGCCGCCACTCGCTTTTTCCCGAGAGGAGAAAAGCCATGGCGGACCAACCACAAACCCATCGCACCGACGAAGCGCGCGCGCATGACGATCACGAGCTGATCGAGGCCGCGTCCCGTGAAACCGCGCCCTCCGCACAAGGTCGCAGCGGCGGCATCCATACCGACATCGGCACACGCGACGATCTCAACGCCGTGACCGAACCCGATGGCCGCACGCCCACGCACAAGAGCGATAAGATCCAGCCGATCATCCCCACGCGTGCGGACAATGACGGCGCGAACGGGTGAGATGACTCGTCGGGCACGGATCCAGCAAAGCAGCACTTTGCCGGGTGCTCGCAGGCCGGAACCTCGAGAAGCTTGTTGGGCGGCTCGTGCCGGGTTGACCGTCAGTGCGGGATCGCGCCCGCCGCCTCGGCTGCATCCTTGAGCTTGCCGAACAGGCCGCCCTTTTTCTTCTTCGGCTCGCCGGGTTGTTGCTGTGCGGGGGCGCCCTCGCCATCGTCCGAGCGCGACATCGCCCCCCTTCCTCCCATCTGCGGCATGCCCAGCATCGTGCCCGCGGTCGATTTGTAGCGGACCTTGACCGTCCAGCTGATGTTCCAGGGCGTGCGCGGATCGGCGGGGCGCGGCGGATCGGCGAAATCGGCCTCTTCGCCATAAGCGATCATCGACACCATCCCCATCGGGGCGGCGGCGGTGGCTTCGGCAGGAAGCGCGCATTGCGCCTGGTTTGGCGGCAGCACGACCTTCTGCGCGATCAGCCGCCTGACCTCGGCCGGCGCAAGATAATCGAGCAGCCCGCCGCCGGCGAACGTGTCGATCCCGCTGCTGCTCCACATGACGATCGTCGCATCGTCGCGGCCGTTGGCGGATGCCCCCATGAAGGTCGCAAAATAGCCGGTCGCGCCGGACAAAGGCTGCCAGGACAGCAAGGTCGCCCCGCTTGCCGTCTTGCGGCTGGTGTCGATCACCAGCGGCGCCATGTAATCGCGCGATTGCGGCAACGTGAAGCGGATATCGGGCGAATAATTGCCGTGCACGCGATGCTCGCCGGCCAGGCTCGGCGGCGGCGCTTGGCGGGACCGGCCGTTGGGCCATTCGCCATAGGTGGCGTAACGCCCGGCCGAGGGCGGATTCTGGTGATGGACGGGCACGAAGGGGAAATGCGGCATCGACTGCCCCGGGCCGATCTTCGAAAAGTCGATTACATAAGGCTGGCCGGGGCCGGCATGCTCGCCGCATCCCCAGAAGAGCAGCATGCGGCCGCGCGGACGCTCGGTCATGGCCGGCTGATCCTCGACCGTTTCGGCGGGGGCGGGCGTGGCCGGGGCGATTTTGGGTGTGACCAACGGCAGCGGCGGCAGGGTTGCGGGCAGATGGTCGGCGGCAGGATCGGCCGCCTTCTGCGCCGAGCCGAGCTGCAGCGTCAGGCTGCGCTGCGCCTGTCCGCCGCCACCGCGCATCATCCGCATGATGTCGCCCATGGCGGGCCGGCCACCGCCGCCCATCATGCCGGCGGTCATGCCGGTCGAGGTGCCAACGCTCATCCAGTAAGTCGCGACCGGACCGGTCACCTTCTGCTCGACCTTGGGTGGAACGGCGATCGCGATCGATCCGGCCAATGCGCTGCACCCGAGCAGCGCGAAACGGCTGTTACGGCTCATAGTCCAACTCCCCTGTTGCCGGGGACGATGCGCCCGCTTCGGACCTAGGTCAACGAGTCGGCGATTGCGCGGAAATGCCGATCCGGCGTAGCTTTTCGCGCGATCATCAGGAGGACGCCCCCAATGCTCACCCTCACCCGCCCCGACGGTACCGCGCCGGAAGACCTGCATATCGGCCGCCGCGCGGCGGTGACGATGTTCTTCGCCGGCTATGCGGTCGCGGCGCTCGCCGCCGATGCCAAGCCGATCCACACCCCGGAGGATGGGCTGATCGTCGAAGCTGCGCTGATCCCCAACGGCGCACCCAAGCCGTTGCCGGCCTATGTCGCACGGCCGAAGGGCGCCGGACGGCATGCCGCGATCATCGTCGTGAACGAGATTTTCGGCATCCACGATTATATCAAGGACATTTGCCGCCGTCTGGCCGCGCTCGGCTATGTCGCGGTCGCACCCGATTTCTTTTACCGATCAGGCGTCAATCTGCCCGCGATCAGCGATTTCAAGCAGATCATGCCGGTCGTCGCCCAAGCTTCGGACGAGCAGGTCGACGGTGACGTCAAGGCGGCCTCCGCCTGGATCAAGCAGCAGAGCTTCGCCAGGCCCGACCGGATCGGCATCACCGGTTTCTGCTGGGGCGGCGCGGTGGCGTGGCGCGCGGCGATGGTCGATCCCGACATCCGCGCGGGCGTCGCCTGGTATGGGCGCCTCGACAAATTGGTGCCGCGCGCGGCCGAGCTGCATGCGCCGGTGCTCGGCCTCTATGGCGGGCAGGATCAGGGGATCGGCCCGGAGCAGCGCGATGCCATGGCGGCAGCGCTGGAGAAGGCTGGCAAAAAGGGATCGTCGATCCACGTCTATCCCGATGCCGGTCATGGCTTCCATGCCGATTACCGGTCGTCCTACAACGAAGCGGATGCCAAGGACGGCTGGGCGCGGATGCTGGCGCACTTCAAGGCCAACGGGGTGGTTTAGGATTGGTCGTCATGCCGGACTTGTTCCAGCATCCACAGAGCCGCGAGGGATTCCCGCGCGTAACGGTGGACCCCGGAACAAGTCCGGGGTGACGACATGGCTTACGCCGTCTCCGGTACCCTGACCCCGATCTTTCCCAGCAGCTCACGATTGAATGCCGGAAGATCGTCCGGCTTGCGGCTGGTGACCAGGTTGCCGTCGACGCACACTTCCTTGTCGACCACGATCGCGCCGGCATGGCGCAGGTCGGTGCGGATCGAGGGCCATGCGGTGAGCGTGCGGCCGTCGACCACCTCGGCCTCGGCGAGCAGCCAGGGGCCGTGGCAGATCGCCGCGACCGGCTTGTTCGCGGTCATGAAGTCGCGCACCAGCTGGACCGCCGCATCGCTCGTCCGCAATTTGTCGGGATTGGCGACGCCACCGGGAATGACGAGGATGTCATAATCCTCCGCGCGGACGTCGGTCAGGAGCGCGTCGGGCGTGATGCCGGCACCCTTCTCGCCCTGTTTCTCGCCCTGGATCGGATCGCGCGAAAGCGAAGCGAGCGTCACTTCGACTCCCTCGTTGAGCAGCACCTCGCGCGGTTTGAACAATTCATCCTGTTCGAAGCCGTTGGTGGCGATGATGAGTGCTTTGGGCATGGCGAACTCCCGGGCTGAAATCGTCAGGATTCAACCCGGGAGCCGAGAGCGCCGTTCCGAACATGCCGATCAGGCGAGCAGTTTCTCCGCCTGATCGAGCACGGTCGAAAAGCTGCGCACGATCGTCTGATAGGGCGTCGCGGTCGCCATATCGAGCCCGGCTTTCTGCAGGATGGCATAGCCATAATCCGACCCGCCCGCGCGCAGCACCGACAGATAATTTTCGCGATCCTTCGCTGTCCCGTGCAGCAACTTGTCCGCGAAATAATTCGCAGCCGTGATCGAGGTCGCATATTGGAAGACGTAGAAGCCGTAGAAATAATGCTGGATATAGGCCCATTCGACCGCATAGGCCGGATCGATCTCGAACTGCGGGCCGTGATAACGCTTCAACAGGTCGAGGTTGATCTCGGTCATCTTCTGGCCGGACAGGCCTTCGCCCTTTTCCGCCAGGTCGTGAACCGCCAGCTGGAACTCGGCGAACATCGCCTGGCGGTAGAAGGTGCCGCGATAATTCTCCATCAGCTGGCCGAGATAGAAGAGCTTCTCCTGCTTCGTCCTGGCTTGGCCGATCATGTGATTGGCGAGCAATATCTCGTGGCAGGTCGAGGCGATCTCGGCGGTGAAGGTGGGGTAGCCGGCGGTTTCGAACGGCTGGGCCTTGTTCGCGAGCAAGGTGTGCATCGCATGGCCCCATTCATGGGCGTAGGTGGTGAGCCCGTCATATTTGTCGCTGAGATTGAGCAGCAGATAGGGGTGCACGTCATAGGCCGAGCCGGACATATAGGCGCCCGATTGCTTGCCCGGCCGCGGGCGCGGATCCATCCACTTGCACGCGCTCACATCGGCGAACATTTTGCCGTAATCCGGCCCGAGCGGCTTGATCGCGGCGAGGGTGAGCGTGCGCATCTCGTCGAGCGAGAAGGTGCGGTCGAGCTTCACCAGCGGCGGATAGATGTCGTAATAAGCGATCTTGTCGAGCCCGAGCATGCGGCGGCGCAGCTCAAAATAGCGATGCAGCACGGGCAGGCCTTCATTGGCCTCCGCCACCAGCGATCGATAGACGCCCTCGGGAATATTCGGGCTCGACAAGGCCGCCTCGAGCGCACTCTTATATTTGCGCGCCTTGGCCTGGAACATTTCGCCCTTGGTCTGGCTGGCGAGCGCTGTGCCGAGCGAATTCTCGAACGCCTTGTAGCTTGCCCAGAAGCTGTCGAAGACCAGCTTGCGGTCGGCGCGATTGGGGGCGCTGCGGTGGAGCGTATAGCCCTGGTCGTCGAGCACCGCCTTGGTGCCGTCGGACAGAGTGACAGTCGGGCGCGGAATGTCGGACGAGACCAATTGGACGCGAATGTCGCCCGGTCCGGTCAGCGGCGTCTGGCTGGCGGCGAGGATCGCTTCGCCTTCCGGCGACAAGGTATGCGGCGCCTGACGCAACGTGTCTTCGAGCTGGAAACGGAACTTGGCGAGGCTCGGGTCCGCCGCGAGATAGGATTGGACCTTGGCCTGGCCGAGTGCCAGCAATTCGGGATTCATCCAGGACCCCGCCTCGCTGAAGGCGGTATAGAGATCGGTCCCCTTTTGCCGCCGCTCCTGATTGGCGGCGTTGCGCAGATCTTCATCGCCCTTCAATCCGGCATAGACGTAAAGCCGCATCACCTTGAGCGCGATGTCGGACTGGAGCTTCAGCACTCGGGCCAAGGTGGCGGCACCTTCGCCGAGCCGCCCCTTATAGGCGGCGATTTCGGGGAGGCGCGCGGCGACTGCGGCGCGCTCCGCTTCCCACGCCGCATCGGTCGGATAGAGGTCGGTCAGGTCCCAGGCAGGGCCGGCGGCGAGTTCGGCGGTCGCGGCAGAGGCGGCGGCGCTCGCGAGTGCGAGCGTGCCGAGCGCGGCGGCCGAGATCATGGCGTCGCGGCGGGAAAGGTCGGTCATCGATTTGCCCCATGGTCATGCATGCCCACGGCGTGGGCCTGACCACGGTGTAAAGCGCAAAGCGCAGGCCACCGCCAGCCGCCCATGTCGTTTGCTGCGGCACTGTGTCCGCCCATTGCACCCGCGAAACCATCCGCCATATTGTGCCCTGGTTTCGGATCGTTGGCGGGGACAGGCGATGATCGGGATGGCCCGGGGGTTCCAGGTGGCGGCGCTGGCGGCCTTGCTGCTTGCCGCGGCCTGCCATCGAGCCGCGCCAGTGAACAGGACCAATGTCGCGAGCTTCGCTTTCCATCGGAAGAAGCCGGCTTTGCCCAAGCCGTCGCCGACCGCGCACCTGATCCAGCTTCCCGACAGCGCGATCTTCGTCGAGCGCGGATCAACCGAAGAGGCGCTCGCCGCCTTTCTCGCATCGAAGGAACCGGCGCCGCGCACCTTCCGCTTTCCCGGCGCGGAGTTCGAGCCATGGCAGAGCAAGCCCAACGACGCGACCTTGCGCACCATGTATGCGGTCGCGCAGATATTGCGCGCCTATCCGCACAGCGAGGTCACCTTGATCGGCCATACCGACGATGTCGGCCCGGCCGAGCGGAACCTGCAATTGTCGCAGGCGCGCGTCGAGCGCATGGCACAATTGCTGGTCCATGCCGGAATCGAGCCGCGCCGCATCGCCATGGTCGGGCACGGCCAGCGCGATCCCATCGCCGACAACCGCACCGACCAGGGCAAGGCACGAAACCGGCGGATCGAGCTGGTCGTCACCGCAAAATAGCCTGCCCGAGTCGCGGACCCGGCATTTCGAAACCGCTCCGCTTCGGTCTTAAAAGTTGCTCAAAATGCGGGCAGCGCCCAAGTAATTTGCTGCATTTGCGGGCAGATTTTTGCGCTCGCAGCAAAGTTTGGCCCGCCGCCTTGCGTGGGCGCGGATGGCACGCTTATTGAAAGCGAAAGCCACCGAACGGGGGAGCTGGTTGCGTGAAAAAGATCGAGGCGATCATCAAGCCGTTCAAGCTCGATGAAGTGAAGGAGGCACTGCACGATGTCGGCGTATCCGGCATCACCGTGACGGAAGCGCGCGGTTTCGGCCGCCAGAAAGGGCATACCGAGCTCTATCGCGGCGCCGAATATGTCGTCGACTTCCTGCCCAAGGTGAAGCTGGAGGTCGTGGTCGATGATCCGCTCGCGGAGCGGGTGGTCGAGGCGATCCAGAATGCGGCGCAGACGGGCCGCATCGGCGACGGCAAGATCTTCGTCACCACCATCGATACCGCGGTCCGGATCCGGACCGGGGAAAGGGATGTCGACGCGATCTGACGATCGGTCGGCTCACACGGGTTCATCAATTGGGTGCGGCACGGCCGCGACTGGTATTACGGGGAAGGGCTTTTCTAATGGCGAACAAGGCGTCCGATGTTCTGAAGCTGATCAAGGAGAAGGAGATCGAATGGGTCGACCTCCGCTTCACCGATCCCAAGGGCAAGTGGCAGCACCTGACGATGGTGTCGGGCGTCGTCGGCGAGGACGAGCTCAATGACGGCTTCATGTTCGACGGTTCGTCGATCGAAGGCTGGAAGGCGATCAACGAATCCGACATGATCCTGAAGCCGGATTTGGACGCGGTGTGGGTCGACCCCTTCTCGGCGACGCCGATGCTGATCCTGGTGTGCGACATCGTCGAACCCTCGACCGGCGATCTCTACAGCCGCGATCCGCGCTCGACCGCCAAGCGCGCCGAAGCCTTCCTCAAGGCGAGCGGCGTCGGCGACACGGTCTATGTCGGCCCGGAAGCCGAATTCTTCATGTTCGACAGCGTGCAGTTCGACAACACGTACAACGAATCCTATTACAAGATCGACGATATCGAGCTGCCGACCAACACCGGCCGCGACTATGAGGCGGGCAACCTGGCCCACCGTCCGCGCGCCAAGGGCGGCTATTTCCCCGTCGCGCCGGTCGACAGCGCGGTCGACATCCGTGGCGAGATGGTCTCGACCATGCTCGAAATGGGCCTGCCCTGCGACAAGCACCACCATGAGGTGGCGGCCGCGCAGCACGAGCTGGGTCTGACCTTCGGCACGCTCGTCACCACCGCCGACCGCATGCAGATCTACAAGTATGTCGTGCAGCAGGTGGCGCAGGCCTATGGCAAGACCGCGACCTTCATGCCCAAGCCGATCGCCAAGGATAACGGCTCGGGCATGCACACTCACATGTCGATCTGGGACAAGGGTACGCCTTTGTTCGCGGGCAATGGCTATGCCGGCCTGAGCGACATGTGCCTCTATTTCATCGGTGGCGTGATCAAGCATGCCAAGGCGCTCAACGCCTTCACCAACCCGACCACCAACAGCTACAAGCGTCTGGTGCCGGGCTATGAGGCGCCGGTGCTGCTGGCTTATTCGTCGCGCAACCGCTCGGCCTCCTGCCGTATCCCGTACGGTGCGGGCGCCAAGGCGAAGCGCGTCGAGTTCCGCTTCCCCGACGCGATGGCCAATCCGTATCTCGCTTATGCGGCGTTGCTGATGGCTGGCCTCGACGGCATCGAGAACAAGATCCATCCCGGCGAGGCGATGGACAAGAACCTCTATGACCTGCCGCCCGAAGAGCTGTCGCTCGTCCCGACCGTCTGCGGTTCGCTGCGCGAGGCGCTCGACAGCCTGGCCGCGGATCATGCCTTCCTGACCAAGGGCGGCGTCTTCTCGGAGGACCAGATCGAGGCCTATCTCGAGCTCAAGTGGCCGGAAGTCGCCCGCTGGGAGATGACCCCGAGCCCGGTCGAGTTCGACATGTATTACTCGGCCTGATCCTTCCTGGCCGATGCAGGAAAGGCCCGGCGGGACACCGCCGGGCCTTTTTCTTTGCGCGCGCCTCATCATTGGCGCCATGCCGGACTTGTTCCGGCATCCACTCATCCCGGTGGGGTTCCCTCGCGGCCCGGTGGACGCCAGCACCAGCTTGTCGAAGGGGCTGGCGTGACGTGAGGCTTCACGATGGAACCGGATCAGTCCGGCGAGGTAGAAGGGCATATGATCCGCCTGTCGATCGCCCTTGCCACAATGACCCTGTCGGCCGCGGCCGCCGCGCAATCGCTGACCGCCACCAACTACAGGGTCGACGAGGCGATGCCGCTTCCGGCCGGCGCGACGCTGGTGTGGTCGGACGAGTTTGACGGCACCGCGCTCGATCTGGCGAAATGGGGCTTTGACGGATCCCGTAACAAGAGCGGCTGGTACAATGGCGAGCTACAATATTACGGGCAGCGGGCGGAGAATGTCCGCGTCGCCAACCGCCAATTGATCATCGAGGCGCGGCACGAAACGCTGAGCCCGCACCATTTTCCCGACTATGGCGGCCAAGCTTACACGTCGGGCAAGATCTGGACCAAAAGCAAGGCATCCTGGACCTACGGCTATTATGAAATCCGCGCCAAATTGCCCTGCGCGCGCGGCACCTGGCCGGCGATCTGGATGATGCCCGAAGGCCGCTACGCCTGGCCGGACGGTGGCGAGATCGACATCATGGAGCAGGTCGGATCGCAGCCCGAAGTGGTGCATGGCACGGTCCACACCGCTTTGTTCACGCACAGCAAGGGCACGCAGCGCGGTGCCGAACTGAAGGTGCCAGGCAATTGCGACGCCTTCCACACCTATGCGCTGGAATGGACGCCGCATAAGATCCGGATCGGAGCAGACGGCCGCGCCTATATGAAGGTGCTCGACGACCAGCCGGGCGGTCGCGGCGCCTGGCCGTTCGATCATCCTTTCTATCTGATCCTCAACCTCGCGATCGGGGGAAACTGGGCCGCGGCCAAGGGCTTGGACGACGCAGCACTCCCGCAGCAGATGCTGATCGATTATGTGCGGGTCTATCGGCTGCCGCGCTGAGCCCGATCCTGCAACGTGCAGGACCCGCATCGATCCCGGCCCAAAGTTGCCATATCCGCACTTAACCGACTCGCTCGGAAGGCGCATCGGTCCGGCCGCGCAATGAAGCGCCTTCGGGAGCAGTGTCATGCCCTACGTCACGACCGCAGACGGGACCGAGATCTTCTACAAGGATTGGGGGCCCAAGGATGCCACGCCGATCATGTTCCACCATGGCTGGCCGCTGAGCGCGGACGATTGGGACGCGCAGATGATGTTCTTCCTTGGACAGGGTTATCGCGTGATCGCGCATGATCGCCGCGGCCATGGACGCTCGACCCAGACCGATGGCGGCAACGAGATGGACACTTATGCCGCCGACGTCGCCGCGCTGACCGACAAGCTCGATCTCAAGGGCGCGATCCATGTCGGCCATTCGACCGGCGGCGGCGAGTGCATCCATTATGTCGCGCATGCCAAGCCGGGCCGCGTCGCGGGCGCGGTGCTGATCGGGGCGGTGCCGCCGGTCATGATCAGGAAGGAGAGCAACCCCGGAGGCCTGCCGCTGGAGGTGTTCGACCAGTTCCGCGCGGGCACCGCCGCCAACCGCGCCCAATTCTTCCTCGATATCCCGACCGGGCCTTTCTACGGCTTCAACCGGCCCGGCGCGACCGTGTCCGAAGGCGTGATCCGCAATTGGTGGCGCCAGGGCATGATGGGCAGCATCAAGGCGCATTATGAATGCGTGAAGGCCTTTTCGGAGACGGATTTCACCGAGGATCTGAAGTCGGTCGACGTGCCGGTGCTGATCATGCACGGCGATGACGATCAGGTCGTACCGATCGCGGATTCAGCCGAGCTTTCGATCAAGCTGGTCAGGAACGGGACGCTCAAAATCTATCCCGGCTTCCCGCACGGCATGTGCACGACGCATGCCGACGTGATCAATCCGGACCTGCTGGCCTGGATCGAGAGCGAGGTGATCGGCACTGCTAAGGTTGCGGAGCAGCGCGAACCTAGCTTCGCCTGAACAAACCTCCAAGCCAGGAGCGGTCCCGCAGGATCGCTTTGGCCGCATTGTGCCCCGGCGCGCCGGTGACGCCGCCGCCGGGGTGCGTGCCCGCCCCGCACATGTAGAGCCCTTCGATCGGCCCACGATAAGCCGCATTGCCAAGGATCGGCCGCGCCGCCCACAATTGATCGAGCGACATCGCCCCGTGCATGATGTCGCCACCGACGAGGCCGAATTTGCGTTCCAGGTCGAGCGGCGAATGAATCTGGCGCGCGATCACGCTCCTGGCGAAACCCGGCGCCCATTGCTCGACCGTGTCGATGATCAGGTCCGCCGCCTTCTCCCGCTCGTCGTCCCACGACCGGCCGCCGGGCAGTTCGGGCGCGAATTGCTGGCAGAAGAGGCTGGCGACATGGCAGCCCGGCGGGGCGAGGCTGTCGTCGACGGTCGAGGGGATCAGCATCTCCACGATCGGCGCCTTCGACATGCCGGTGGCACGCGCGTCGGTGAAGGCCCGGTCCATATAATCGAGCGTCGGCGCGATGATGATACCCGATTTCAGATGATCGCCGGGCTCGGGCTTGCACGCGAAGCGCGGCAGTTCGGACAAAGCGACGTTCATGCGGAACGTGCCCGATCCGACCTTGAAGCCCTTCACCCGCCGCACGAAATCCGGGTCGAGGTCGGCGGGATCGACGAGCCGATCGTAAAGCAGGCGCGGCCCGACATTGGCGGCGACGATCGCCGCGCGATGTTCGCTCTTATCCTCCAGCCGCACGCCGGCGACTTTGCCCTGCTCGACCAGGAGGCGCGCCACCGGCGCCCCGGTCAGGATCTCGACGCCCAGGTCCTCGCACGCCGCGCGCATCGCCTGTGTGATCGCGCCCATGCCGCCGACGGCATGGCCCCAGGCGCCCTTGTTCCCATTCACCTCCCCGAAGACATGGTGCAGCAGGACGTAGGCCGAGCCGGGCGTATCGGGGCTGGCGTAATTGCCGACAACCGCGTCGAACCCGAACGCCGCCTTGATCGCCTCGCTCTCGAACCAGCCGTCGAGGAAGGCGCGCGCGGATTTTGTGAACAGGTCGAGCAGGTCGCGCTGCCGCTCGATCGGCAGCTTCGCCAGCCGTCCGCCCTGCTTCGCCGCCGCGAGCAAGGCCGCCGCTCCACCGCCGGCATTGGGCGGGATCTGCAGGGCGAGTTCGCGCAGCACGTCGGCGACGCGATCGAGCATCGCATAATAAGCCGGCAAGGCCTGCGCATCCGCCTCGCTGAACCTGGCAAACTCGGCCTGGGTCTTCTCCAGCCCCCCGCCGACCAGCAGGGAACGGCCATCCGGCTGGGGCAGGAAATTGGAATATGGGCGGTCGAGGATGACGAGCCCGCGCTCCTTCAGCCCCATGTCGGCGATCACCTTGGGCTGGAGCAGGCTGACCGTGTAGCTCGCGGTCGAATTGCGGAAGCCCGGATGGAATTCCTCGGTCACCGCCGCCCCGCCGACGATCGAACGCCGTTCGAGCATCCGCACCTTCATTCCGGCGCGCGCGAGATAAAAAGCGCAGGTCAGCCCATTGTGGCCCGCACCCACGATCAATACGTCAGGCGTCACGAAGGCTCCCATTGCGAAGGCTCATGGACGTGTATCAATTCGACATTGCGGCTGGAAGCAAGGCCGACCTCTATCGCGACCTGGCGAGCGCGCTCGACGGACTGACCGCGGGCGAGCCCGACGGGATCGCCAACATGGCCAATGCCGCGGCCTTGCTGTGGGAATATCTGCCCGATCTCAATTGGGCCGGCTTCTATCGCAACGTGGATGGCGAGCTGGTGCTGGGGCCGTTCCAGGGCAAGGCCGCATGCATCCGGATTCCGTTCGGATCGGGCGTCTGCGGCACGGCGGCAATCACGCGCGAAAGCCAATTGGTGGACGATGTGCACCTTTTCCCCGGTCATATCGCCTGCGATACGGCATCGGCCTCCGAACTGGTCGTGCCGATCGTCGTCGACGGCGAATTGCTGGGGGTGTTGGACCTGGACAGCCCGACCCGCGGCCGGTTCGATACGCAGGACCAGGCCGGTTGCGAGGCGCTGATGACATTAATCGGCGCCCGTCTACGCTGACCGGCGCCTCACCGAATTCCAATAAAGAGCGCGACCGGATTTGGGGGGGCCGGCCGCGCTCTCCCCGCGGATTCAGGCCAGATACGCCGCCTGCTTCCGGCGAGTGCGCATGATGACCCCCATCAGGCCGAAGCCGGTGGCCATCATCGCCCAGGTACCGACTTCCGGAGTCGGTAGGTCTTGGCCCGAACCGCCCGAGTCCAGACCATCATAGAAGGACAGATGCGACAGCCCCAATTGCGGGTGCGTCTTGCCGTTCGGGTTGAACAGGCCCGCGGTGGACCAGGTTCCGCTCGTCACGCCGCCGACGAAGTAGAGCATGAACTGGTTACCTGCCTTGACCGCCAGGTAATCGACCGGAACGTTGAAAGACCAGGTTCCGCTCAACTGTCCCTTGCCTGCAAAATTGTCCCCTGTGGAACCGAGCCAGGTGAGATCGATGTCGGGATCGAAGGCGGCGTTATAGGCAGCCTCGAGGTTGTCGACCGTGTTCGGATCGGCGTTTCCGGTAAAGAGGCAGCCCGTCGTCAGATTGCATGACGGGTTTACCAGGGTAACTTGGTTTGTCGCATAGGCCGCGCTGCTCATCGCTAGCAACAGCCCTGCCATAGCCCCCATCTTAAGCATGATCACTCTCCTACGCTACTAGTTTTATGAGTCGGGGGTATACATCAGATTTTAGCGACCTAAAAGTTTCTATCTAAATTTTCTTTGAACGCTTAGAATAATTGTATGATTTTCATGAGCGGCATTTCCATTTTATGGTTAATTGATACTATTTATCTGAAGTGATGAAGAATCATCATTTCGGTTCCCCAGGAGGGAAATAGTCTGAGTTGAAACCGACTGGATGAGGATGATCTTCTCCCCGCCCCGCAACTTGCGCCTTTGATGAAGAGAAACCTCGCGTTGGGAAGCGGGCTTTTTTCATGCAGTTGGGACATTGGCGCTCTTGCGCCACTGACTGATCGCGTCAAAGCGCCCTTCTCGCCTCTTCGACCAAGCAATATTGGCGCGCGGAAGCGGCAGGTAAGATCAGACAAATTTGTTGACCGAATAAGCCCCGATCCGTCCCTTGATCTTGCCAAGTAACGACCCGCTTTTATCGCAAGCCGCCGCCCCCACGGCCGACCGGAAAAGGATCGAAAACGGGGATCGGGATCGCCGCGACGGTCATGACAGGGCGACGACGAATGCGCGACCGGTTGTCAGTCGAGCAGCCCCGCGCCCAGCAAGGTGAGCAACTTCACATCCATGAACATGCCCTGCGCGCGTTTGGCGGCGACGAAAGCGGGAACCTGTTCCAGCGGCACACGGTGGACGGTGATATTCTCGCCCGGCTCGCCGCCGCCTTCGCCGACCTTGATCAATCCGGTCGCGCGGACCAGGCAGAAGGTTTCCGACACCATGCCGGGCGAAGAGGCGAAGCGGCCGATGATCTCGATTCGGTCCGGGCGATAGCCGGTCTCTTCTTCCAGCTCGCGCGCGGCGGCGCCTTCGATCTCCTCGCCGTCATTGACGTCGCCGACCAACCCCGCAGGCAATTCCAGACAGGGCCCACCCAACGGCACGCGATATTGCTCGACCAGCAGCACGTCGCCATCGACCAGCGCGAGGATAACCGCGGCATGAATGCCGCGCGCGCGGCCGACATATTCCCACGTGCCCCAGCGGCGCACGGTGATGAATTTTCCCTGCCAGACGATTTCGGGCATGCCCGATTGTGGTGCGCTCATAGTTCGATCAGACGGTCCGGCAGTTCGTTGGGATCCGTTCCCGTACGCGGGAAATGTTGCGCGAGCACGGCACCGATCCGCTCGATCGCGGCGGCCATGCCGTCACCGGGGCGATTGTCGCGCATCGCCGAGACCAAAGCCGCCATCGCCTCGCCCCATTCCTCCTGCGGCGCCTTGGCGTGGATCGCGGCGTCGGCAACGATCTCCGCGCGGCGTTCGGCGAGACTCAGATAGAGCAGGACACCCGTGGTGCTGAGCGTGCGCTGCTCGGTGCCGGTGCGGAACAGCATCAGCGCGCGGCGGCGTACGCGGCGATGCTTGGTCGCCGCCGGCGTGAGCGCGAGTCGGATCGCGCGAATGCCCACCACGTAGCGCGCGATGAGGAAGGCCGCGATCAGCTTGACCAGCAACAGGGTGAGGATGAAGCGCAGCGACGGCTCTTCCCACGGGCTGATCAGCGACGCGCCCCATTCGATCAGGCGCGGCCAGGCCGCGCTCACTGCCAGCGGCAGCAACGCGAACAACAAGGCCCAGTGCAG